>VOFG01003322.1_pt1 | contig 127665 bp, 136 predicted proteins | sample 5384171 | NCBI WGS metagenome assembly VOFG01 (sample SAMN12384726, study PRJNA508395) | human gut metagenome | isolation source: healthy gut F | host: Homo sapiens
ACTCCATCGGCGGCATGGCGGAAGACGGCACGACCGTTGAGTTCGCAGCCAAGAACGACCGCGGCTACGAATGGTGGACCACCAACGGCAAGCTGGTTCTGGAAGATCCGGAATACTGCAGACGTTGCCTTCACCGTCGGCAGCTGGATCGAAATGCTGACCAAATATTCCGCAGGCTAATCTAGCCTCATTTCGTACCCCCCGGCGCCCTTTGGACGCAAAACATCAAGGGGCGCCGTTTTTTCAAACAAGTTCCAAATTGAGGGGCGGACGACCTGTCCGCCCGGCAAAACGGAATCGAAACGCGAAAATCTTCGGCGAATTGGCTTCCTTGGGCGGACAGGGTCGTCCGCCCCTACGAAAAGCGTTGCATCTGCCACACCCCCATTCCCTGAAAATCCGTGAAAGAAGGAGGAGCACGCCATGAACCAATCCTCAACCCTCCGCGCAAGTAAAACGACCATCGCCTCAACAAGGTCAAAAGACCTTCACCACCGTCGCGCCCATCGTCGCCATCGTGGAAGACACCTTCAAAATCCACGCCGGCACCATCGACGCGCACTTAACCGGGCAGGCATCGGGCTTCACCACAGTCAACTACATTGACCTCTTCACCAGCCGCATGGCAAAAACGAACCTCTGGACGCCGCTTGGCAATACCGTCCTGCTCGCCGTCGGCACCTGCGTCGTCTCCATCCTCTACGGCGGTCTGTTCGCATTCCTGATCACAAGAACCGACCTCGCGTGGAGAAAATATTTAAGCTCCATTTTCATCTTCCCGTACATCATGCCGCAGTGGACGCTCGCCGTCGTGTGGCAGAACCTGTTCAATTCCAACGCCGTTACCGGCGCGTCCAACGGTCTGCTTGCCGCCTCTCTTTGGCGTCAACATGCCGATATGGTGGTGCAAGGGTCTGTTCCCGAGCCTGATGGTCCTTGGACTTCACTACGCGCCGTTTGCCTACATCTTAATTGGCGGCATCTTCCGCAACATGGACGCAAACCTCGAAGAAGCCGCAACCATTCTCGACACGCCGAAGTGGAAGACCATGTTCCGCATTACCCTTCCGATGGTCAAGCCCGCGATTTTGTCGACAATTCTTCTCGTCTTCGGAAGCGCCATGGGCTCTTACCCGGTTCCCGCATTACCTCGGCCTGAGCACGCTCTCGACAAAGTACGTCTCGATGAACTCGAAATACACGGGCGAGGCGAGCATTCTTGCCATCATCATGATGGTCTTCGGCGTGGCGATCATGCTGCTCAACCAGCTTTCTTAAGAAGCCGCAAGAACTACACCACCGTCACCGGCAAGTCCGGCCAGATCGCCAAGATCACGCTCGGAAAATACGGCAAGTACATCATTGCCATCCTCCTCGTCATCCTCACCTTCTTCACCAGCATTTTCCCCATCATCTCGTTTGCGTTTGAAACCTTCCTCCCGAATCCCGGCGATTACTCGTTCCTGTATACGGGCGATACCTCGAACCTCACGACCAAATGGTGGGTCACCAGCGAGAACGTGACCGAAAACGGCATGTACGGGCAAAAGGGCATCTTGTACAATGAGACCATCTGGAGCGCGTTCAAGGGCACGATTCTCGTCTCCGTTGCCTGCGCGCTGCTTGCCGGCACCATCGGCACTCTTATCGGCTACGCCGTCAGCAAGAACCGCCGCAGCCGCTGGGCTAACTATGTTAACAGCGTGGCCTTCCTCCCCTACCTTATGCCGTCTATCGCGGTGGGTGTCGCCTTCTTCATCCTGTTCTCAACAGAAAAGCTGAACCTCTTTAACACCTATACGCTCCTGATCATCGTCGGCACCGTCAAATATATCCCGTTTGCCAGCAGGAGCAGCCTTAACTCCATGCTCCAGCTCTCGGGCGAAATTGAAGAGGCGGCAATCATCCAGGATATCCCTTGGGTCAAGCGCATGACGCGCATCATCATCCCGATTCAGAAGTCCTCGATCATCTCGGGCTATTTTCTTCCGTTTATGACCTGCCTTCGCGAGCTGTCGCTTTTCATGCTCCTTTGCGTGCAGGGCTTCATCCTCTCGACCACGCTCGACTACTTCGACGAAATGGGCCTCTATGCTTTCTCCAGTGGTATCAACCTGATTCTGATCATTACGATCCTGATCTGCAACACGCTCGTGAACAAAATCACGGGCGCAAGTCTCGACAAGGGAATAGGAGGTTAATCACATGCCTGAAATCAAACTCGAACACGTCACCAAGCGCTGGGCAAAGTTCTACGCTGTGGAGGACCTGAATCTTACCATTGAAAACAATGCGTTGTCACGCTGCTCGGCCCGTCCGGCTGCGGCAAGACCACGACACTCCGTATGATCGCGGGTCTGGAGACCCCGACGTCGGGACGCATCACGATCGGAGACAAAGTTGTCTTCGATAGTAGTCTCGGCATCAACGTCCCTGCCAACAAGCGCAAGGTCGGCTTCCTGTTTCAGAACTACGCGCTGTGGCCCAACATGACGGTCTATCAGAACATCTCCTTCGGCCTTCTCCAACATCAAAGAGGAGCTCCCCAAGATCGACTTCGAGGCCAAGAACGCCGCGCGTCTGGCGGAAATCCTGAAAACGCCGGCTGAGGTCATCTCCGTGCTCGATGAGTGCCGCGACAAGGACGGGAAGCTCGAAGAAAAGAAGGCCATCCTAAAGCTGATCGACGCCTTCACGCTCTCGCAGTACACGGCCAAAGCGCCTGTTTGACTATCATCTGGAAAGCAAATCCGACTGCGCTTCTGAGATTTCCGCCCTGACCGCCAAGGTCGAAGCCGCGAAAAAGGCCGCGCAGGACGCAGGCTGCACATTAGACGACGAATTCCGCCATACAAAAGACGGTGAAATCGTCACGCAGGTGCGCAAGCTTACCAAAGAGGAAATCGACCTCTCCGTCCGCCGTGTCAGCCGCATCGTCAAGATCGGTATGTTTATGGAGCGCTACCCGGCAGAGCTGTCCGGCGGTCAGCAGCAGCGCGTCGCCATTGCCAGGACCCTCGCTCCGGAGCCTACGGTTCTGTTCATGGACGAGCCGCTTTCGAATCTCGACGCGAAGCTCCGACTCGAAATGCGCTACGAGCTGCAGCGCCTGCATGTCGAAACCGGCTCCACCTTTGTCTATGTCACCCACGATCAGATGGAAGCAATGACTCTTGCCACCCAGATCTGCCTGATCAACAACGGCGTTTTGCAGCAGTATGAAGCGCCGCTGGAGGTCTACCATCACCCTGCAAATCTCTTTGTCGCGGACTTCGTCGGCAATCCGTCGATCAACTTCGTCGAAGCCAAGGGCGCGCAGGCGCAAGACGGCTCGATCGACCTGACGGTACTTGGCGGCCTGAAAGCAAAATTCCGCCCGGCCAAGCCCATGCAGCTTGCCGACTGGTTCGCCGCTCGCGACGAACAGGCCACCAAAACCGCGCCGCCGCACTCAAAGAAAAAGCCTCGCAGAAAGGCTATGTAGAAAAGGGCAACAAGGACGAGCTCTTCCGCTATCACATCGCCAAGGTCAACGAGGAAGACGACTCTCTTGCTGAGCTTCCGGAAATCACGAACGAGGATTTTGTCCTCGGCATCCGCCCCGAGTTCATCGACATCGCGGACGAGGGGAACCTCCGCGGCGAGATCTACGGCGCAATGCCCACCGGCATGGAGTCGACCATCAAGTCCGCGTTGGAGGCTTCCTGCTGACCGGCGTCGTCTTCGGAAGCTCGCTCTTTACCATCGGCGCGGAGGTTCCCCTCTCCGTGACCGGCGATCAGATCATGCTCTTCGACCGCAAATCCGGCCAGTGCATCACCTCCGGTTCCCTGACATTCTAAGATAACCACCAAACGGCCGGCGCTCTGCGTCGGCCGTTTTCCCGGAAAGGACTGATTTTCTTGCCCCTACAAGGCATTTTATTTGACTTGGACGGCGTTCTATGCTCGACCGACGAATACCACTACCGCGCATGGAAGGAGCTGGCCGATTCGATTTCCGTCCCCTTCGACCGCACCGTAAATGAGCGCCTGCGCGGCATTTCACGCATGGACAGCCTCGAAATCATTTTAGAAAAAAAAAGCGCCAGAGCCTACACCCCGGAGGAAAAGCTTGCGCTGGCCGACCGGAAAAACGCCCGCTACCGCGAGCTCCTGCAGAACCTCGCCCAAGGACGCGGACCCAGATGTCGTATCGACCCTTCTTGCTCTTAAAAACGCGGTCTTCGCCTCTGCGTCGCCTCGTCCAGCAAAAACGCGCGCTTTATTTTAGACCGTCTGGCTCTGACCTCCTACTTTGACGGCATCTGCGACGGCACGCAGATCACCCGCGCAAAGCCGGACCCCGAGGTCTTCCTGACCGCCGCTGCTATGTTAAGCCTCCCGCCGGAAAGCTGCCTCGTCGTGGAAGACGCGGTCGCGGGCGCGCAGGCGGCGCATGCGGGCGGCTTTCTCGCGGCCTGCGTCGGGGACGCCTCCAAAAGCGCGCGGGCGATTACAATCTCGCCGGTCTTCCCGACCTTCTTCCCATCTGCGATCGGCTTCAAAAAGGAGGAACCACATGAAATCCGCCCAGGAACTGTTTGAACTCTGGCGCTCCCATCCATCGCTCGACCCGGCGCTTCAAAAAGAGCTTGCTGCCATGCAACATGACTCTGCCGCCATCGAAGATGCGTTCGGCTGTGCGCTTGCCTTCGGAACCGGCGGACTGCGCGGAATTCTCGGCGTGGGCACAAACCGCATGAACGTCCATGTCGTCCGCCGCGCAGCGCAAGCCGTAGCCGATTATCTGAACGAAACGAGCCTTCCCAAGCGCGCCGCCATCGGATACGACAGCCGGATAAATAGTGAACGCTACGCCCGGGAGACCGCCTGCGTGCTGGCCGCGAACGGCATTGAGGCAAATCTCTATCCCCGACTCGAGCCCGTTCCGCCCTGAGCTATGCCGTGCGCGCGCTTTCCTGCGGAGTCGGCATCTGCATCACGGCCAGCCACAATCCCGCCCAGTATAACGGCTTCAAGGTCTACGGCGCGGACGGCTGCCAGCTGACCCCCAGCGGCGTTTCCCGCATTGCCGCAATTCTGGAGAACCATTCCTATTTTGAAGCCATCCAAACCGGCAGCTTTGACGCGCTTCTGCGCGCTGGAAACATCCGTTGGATTCCCGAAGCCATCCTGAACGCCTATCTTGACGCAGTCCTTTCTCTTCGCGTGCGCCATGACGATCTTTCCGGATTAAGCATCGTCTACACGCCGCTCAATGGCTCCGGCCGCGAATGCGTCGAACGGATTTGCAGATCACTTGGCATCCAGAACCTCACGCTCGTCTCCGAGCAGGCAAAGCCAGACGGCCATTTCCCGACCTGCCCCTACCCGAACCCCGAAATTCGCGAGGCGATGGCGCTCGGCCTTTCCTACTGCGAGCGTCTGCGCCCCGATCTTCTCATCGGCACCGACCCCGACTGCGACCGCTGCGGCGTGGCCGTGCCAGACGGCAAGGGCTCCTACCGGCTGCTTACCGGAAACGAGGTTGGCGTGCTGCTGCTCGATTTCATCTGTCGGATGCGGAAATCGAACGGGACCATGCCCCAACGCCCCGTCGCCGTCACGACCATCGTCTCGACCGACATGGCAGACCCCATCGCCGCGCACTATAGCGTCGAGCTCCGCCGCACCCTCACAGGCTTCAAGTTCATCGGCGAGCAAATCGGCCTTCTCGAATCAGAAGGGCATAAGGAGCGCTTTCTCTTTGGCTTTGAAGAGAGCTACGGCTATCTCTCTGGCAGCCACGTGCGCGATAAAGACGGCGTGAACGCCGTGCTTCTTCTCTGTGAAATGGCGAGCTTCTATCAAAGCCGCGGCATGACGCTTTGTGACGCAATGGACGCGCTCTATGTGGCCTACGGCTATTATTGCTGCGCTCAGGAGAGCTTCGCCTTTTCCGGTGCAAGCGCCATGCAGGACATGACGCACTGTATGCAGCGCCTGCGGAAAATTCACCCACAGAAATTGCCGTCCTCCCCGTCACAAAAATCACGGACTATCTCGCGCCGGATACCGGCCTTCCCGCCTCCGACGTTCTGGAGTTCCGCTTGCATGGCGGCTGCAAGCTCACCGTCCGCCCCTCCGGCACCGAGCCCAAGCTCAAGCTCTACCTCAGCGCCAAAGCCGATACCAAGCCGAAGCGGAAACGCTTCTGAACCGCCTCCGCGCCGCCTGTAAGCCGCTTCTGCGCTTTTGAACAAATCGTAAAAGTTGCCCACCGCACGTTGACACCTTCACCCCGCCGCACTACACTATAGAAAGAACCATTACGATCTGGAGGCACATATGGAATACAGAATGCTCCCCCACGGCGGAGAAAAAATCGGCGTCATAGGCATGGGCTCGTCCGTCGTCGGCGCGCAGAAGGAAGCGGATATTATAAAAACCGTCCGCGCGGCCTTCGATCTCGGCGTCAACTACTTCGACATGGCGGGCGGCCATGCGACCATCTTCCCGGCCTACGGCAAGGCCCTTCATGACATCCGCAGCCAAGTCTACCTGCAGGTCCACTTTGGCGCCGACTATACCACCGGCGAATACGGCTGGACGACAGAACTCGATGAAATCAAAAATCCGTCGACTGGCAGCTAAAAAACCTGCAAACGGACTACATCGACTTCGGCTTCATCCACTGTCTGGACGAAGAAGCCGACCTTGCGGCCTACGAGAAAAACGGCGTGTTAAAATACCTGACCGATTTGCAGGCACAGGGCGTTGTGCACCATCTCGGCCTTTCTCCCACACGCCGCTGCTTGCGAACCGCATCCTTGACATGAAGCTCATCGATATGCTCATGTTCAGCATCAATCCCGTCTACGACTACGGCAAGGGCGACTTCGGCTTCGGCGAAAACACCGAGCGCTACGATCTCTATCGCCGCTGTCAGCGAGAAGGCGTCGGCATCTCGGTCATGAAACCCTTCTGCGGCGGCCAGCTGCTGGATAAAAAGCAGTTCCCCTTCCAAGCTGCCCTCACCAAAACGCAGTGCATCGCCTACGCGCTCGATAAGCCCGGCGTCATCACCGTCCTTCCCGGCTATGGAAACGAACAGGAGCTCCGCGAGGTGCTCTCCTACTTTGAAACAAGCCCGGAGGCGCGCGACTATTCCGCCGTCTCTACCTTTGCGCCCGAAAACACGCTCGGCAAATGTGTCTACTGCAAACACTGCCACCCCTGCCCCGCCGGGGCTCGATATTGCCCTCATCAACAAATACTATGACCTTGCAAAGCTCGGCGACGGTCTTGCCAAGGAGCACTATCTCACGCTCGAGCATACCTCGCAGGACTGCGTCTCCTGCGGCCACTGCGACAGCCGCTGTCCCTTCCGCGTCCACCAGTCCCAGCGCATGCAGGAAATTCTCGCCTACTTCGGCAAATAGCAAAAATCCGTCAGGTCTTCCTGACGGATTTCCATTTTTCTGATTCTTCTCCAACACTCGTAGGGGGCGGACGCCCCTACGGTTCTTTTTAAAATCTTCCGGGATGTTCGTAGGGGTCGATGCCCACATCGACCCAAGGGCACCACCGGATTCGCCGAAGATTTCCGTAAAATCGGTACTGTCTGCCGGGACGATGTGGGCATCGTCCGCTACGGCCTACACGCTAAAGTCCCGCTTTTGCCGACTTCAGTAACTGCTGATCGGCAGCGAATCGTCGTCTGTGCCCTTCTCAACGCTTTTGATCTGGATATAATAGCTGTACTTCTCGTTCACCTGCACCAGCACGCGGTCGCCCGCCTTGTGGCCCATGACGGCCTTGCCGACCGGAGATTCCTTGCTGATGAGGCCCTTGAGGGCGTTCTGCCGGAGCGTCGTGACAAGTTCGATGGTCTGCTCCTCGTCGTCCTCCTCAATATAGATGACAACCTTGTCGAAAAGCCCGATCTCATCCGGCCTCGACTCCGTATCGATCACCTTTGCGGTCTTGATCATGCGCTCTAAGTAGCGGATGCGGCTGTCGTTACGGCGCTTTTCCTGCTTGGCCGCCTTATATTCAAAGTTTTTTCGCTCAAATCGCCGAACTCGCGCGCCGTCTTCACGTCCTCAAGAATTTTCGGCCGCAGCTCCAGCTGGCGATATTTGATCTCGTCCTGCATTTTCTGAATGTCTACAGCAGTCAGTTCATCATTCATGACGATCCCTCCAATACAAGCTATTTTACTCTCTTTTTTCAGAAAATGCAAAACAAATTTGCAATTTCCCGCCGATGTGCTATGATAGTCGCAAGCTACCACAGGAGGCCTCCCATGGACTACATTGCCCGCATCCACTCAGATTTCCCCACCAAATTCGGCATCCCGCGCCAGTCCGGTCTGAGCGGCGCCCTGCTTTCCAAAATCGTCTTCGAGCCCGCCTACCGGAACCCCGACTTTCTGCGCGGCATCGACAGCTGGAGTCACCTCTGGCTCATCTGGCACTTCGATCGCATTGAAGACGGGAAATTTTCGCCCACCGTCGCGCCCCCGAAGCTCGGCGGTAAAACGCGCGTAGGGGTCTTCGCGACGCGCTCTCCGTTCCGCCCGAACCCGATCGGTCTTTCCTGCGTAAAGCTCGTAGAAGTGAACCTCCATACAAAGGACGGTCCCGTTCTCTATGTCGCCGGCGCGGACCTGGCCGACCGGACCCCCATCTACGACATCAAGCCCTATCTCCCCTATGCCGACTGCCATCCCTGACGCGACCGATGCGTTCGAGGAAAGCCGCAGCGCAAAGCCCCTGGAAGTTGTCTTCCCGGACGTGCTCCTGCAAAAAATCCCCACAGACAAGCGCGCGGGCCTCATCCAGGCGCTCTCTCAAAATCCCTGCCCCGGCTATCAGCACGACCCCAACCGCCGCTATGGCTTCAATTTTGCGGGCTTCGACGTGCGCTTTCAGATTGACGGCGACGCTCACGGTAGTCGAAATCGTAGCGCTATAAAACCAGCAGTTCAGTTTTCCGCCTTGACCCAAACAGGAATCTGGGCAGAAAGCACCGGAAGAAAGCAAAACCACCGGCACTGTCGGAGGTTTTCTTTCAATAATAGCTGCTGCCTTGTTTGGCAGCGGCGACACGGCCCGAAATATGAAAACCGCTGCCGGTAAAGGTGAACACGCATAAGGACAACAAATAACCGCTTATCCTCCAGAGGATTCCGTATGCAGAATGTTCTTCTGTTGCAATTTAAGTACTGGATGTCCGGGTAAACAAAGGAGAACCAAACATGAAGAAAAACTCGCTCCAGACTTTTGTCTCTGCTGTTGGCAGTTATCCTGATCGCATCAGTCGTTCCGGTGCAGGCCGCTTTCTCGGACACAACTCCGTATCGTTTTGACCACGTAGCTAGCTGCTCCATCGCCCTAACTATCTCAAGCAAAGGTCTTGCGACATGCACCAGCAATATGATCCTACGGGACGGTGTTACTGCCGAAATGACTGTCACCCTGTATAAAAGCACGGATAAAAAAAAAGCTGGGATTACGTAAAATCCTGGGATACCAGTGGCTTGTCCTCGCGTTAGCGCTTGAAAAGAGCTATTACGTCATGTCTGGTCATTACTACAAAGCGGTACTGAGCGCAGATATTTACAACAGCAGCGGTAGTCTTGTGGAGAGTATCACCTCTACCTCCAACATTCATTACTATTGATTTTCTAACTCACCACGCTTTACCCACAGCGTGGATAAGCACGACTTTCATGTCGCTTTTTTGTCGCACTTTTTTCACAACTATTCCACTCCAACGCACTTGATTTGTCGCAAATCTCTATGGTATTCTTAACATAGGAAAAAAACGAAAACAGATGCTGCAGCACCGTATGCAGCATCTGTTTTTATATATACCCATATTTTGCGCGGCCGGTCTCTTTGGTTTTGAGGGATAAATATGGATAACAAATATTTGAACGAAGTGTTGGAACGTCTGGAAAGCTACCGGAAGAAGGAGCAGCAAATCGAGCTTCTGCGGTATGAGCTCCAGCACGCCAAGCAAGTCTCGCCAACCGAACTGATCGAAGCCATGACGTTCCAAACCCGCGACGCAGACGGCAGCCAAACGGATCTATACCCAAAAGACGTGCCCGGCATCGCTCTTTCTTACCAGCACATTGCCGCGCAACTGAATGAAGAAGCCGTCGGCGAGCTGATAAGCAGATATACTAAGCTGTGCCACGAGAGGGAACGACTCTTACATTACATCGGGCTTCTGGACAAGCGGCAGCAGGACGTCATCCGAAAGCACTATTTTGAGCAGCAATCCTGGAGTGAGATCGCTGAAAGTATGGATCTGACCCCCAGAACCGTTCAGCGAACACGCCAGCAGGCTGTGGAGGAACTTGCAAATCTGTACGCTTTCGCTGACGGTATTCTTCGGCGGTAGGAAGACGAAAAGAGAAACATCTTTCAAAATAATGCCGCCGCAAACATCGCGGCGGCATTGCATTGTCCGCAGAGCTGTCGTACAATAGCTATATTCTTGTCATACATTTTCCGGTTGCGATTCTGTCGGAAATAGAAAGGTAGCGGCGTCATTCGTCTTTTTCGTGTTCGGCATCTCTTCTCTTTACATACCATCGCGCTGCTCTCGTTTACCGTTCTGCATCTTTGATTTTGAAGTGATAATGTATGGCAACCCTGTCTCTTCAAAAACACTTATTCAGTATATTTTTCGGGGGTACGGTTGTTTCGCTTCAACGCACTGCGGTTTTGTTTGGCTGCGCTTGGAATAACTGATAGACTGCACAAAAGCTCAAATACTTCCGCTGCAAATGAATCTTGCTCTTCGGAAAGCATACCGTCTCTCTTATTTTGGTATTTATCTAGGACTGATATAATCTTATTTCGCTGCTGCGTATAAGAAACCCATCGACGTTCATCATACTCCTTTCCAAGCCAAGAGAGCTGGTATTTCAGATAGTATATATCATCCGCTTTTCCTTCTTGCATATATGCCTTTGCCTGATCAAAACAATACAGTACATATAGCAAGTGTACAAGATAATTACAATTTTCACTAAACTCCGAAAGAATTTTTTCTCTTTCCATGCACGTTGAACTGTATCATTTATCCCTGTGACTACATTTATTAGATCTGGTCTAATGTAAATATTTTGATAATTTGCTCCTTTCAAATTTCGCAAAAAATATTGACGTTGCTTCATACCCATAACTGGTTCGAACCTGGTTTCCATACCATTTCCAGAATAATTATTCTTCCTTATCATGTAAAAATCGCACATTACCCGGATGTTTTTACAAGCATACCGCACACTATCTCGAATTTCCAACGCTGTAGGAGCTTTAATAAACAAACGGACTTTCCGACCCGATTGGACGCGAACGCGCCCGAGCATTTGAATAAATGTTGTCTTTTCTATTTCGAAAATAACAATATTTTGAACTGCGTCATCTACGATATTAACTCCGCAGTCAAGAATAGACGTTGAAATCAAAACCTTGCATGAGAAGAGTTGCTTAGATTCCAGTTGCTTCAGTTGCTCCCGCACCACAGACTTGTTCTTGAGAGAAGAGTTAATAAACACTGACGCAATCCCTAAATCATTCAACTGTTGCGCATATTGCCGTCCCTCGGCTGAGTTGTTGATAAAAACAACCCATTTTCATCGCTCCGACAGATCATATCGACTAACTCAGCAAATTCTCGGAAATAGTATTCTTCTACATAGCTATAGTCCGGAGTATCGCAGATTTCCGTTAAATCGTAATTAGCAATTATAGCATTTTGAACACGCTCCTCCCCATTCTATAAATATCTATGCTTTGAAGTTCCTCTTTCTTGTCTATTATTTCCGGGCATAGCTCAAGCAATAATTGAGGTAAATCTCTATCTAAATCCCGCTTATTCGTTCTATATCGCCAATAGAAATCCTTTTTAATATACTCTATTTCACGTTTTAACTTGGATTTTTCTCGCTCAATTCACTGATATTCTTAAAAAGCTTTCCACCGAAAACATATTTTTCCAACTCACCATTGTAAGAAAACACTTTAGCGGTTCAGGAGTTGCTGACATAAACACGCAAATTGGTGTCTGCGTATATCGGGAATTTCGTAAGGAAAGTCGCGGACGAGTGGTTGGCGGCGGCTTTGGTCTTGGCGGCGCATTAAAAGGAATGGCAACTGCTGGCGCAATCAACGCAGTAACCGGCATGGGACACAGTGTAGTAAATGCCGTTGGCAACGTTGGTTCAGCCATCTCTGCTTCCAACTCAAAAACGCTCTATTTACAAGGATGACGATACCTTTTCTTTCCTCTGTCAAGCCGTCATTGATTGTCTTAATTCCACGTTCTTAGAACATATCCAAATTGCAAATGCCCATAGAGCAGGCTGTATTGACACATCATTTGATCCTTCAAAGGCTGGTGCATTACTGGAAAATGCAAAACGCTTTCCCGACAAAGCGCAGAAGCTTTTATTGATGCTTTCCAGCAAGAACCAAATGCGCCGGAACTGTTGCAGTATATCTTCCAAAACTTCCGTAGTGAGCGCCGCAATGTACTCAAAATCGCAAATTACTACGGTGTCGATCTCACAGAAATCATAAAATCTGTTCTTTCCCGCGAATACCCGGATGATGCAAAGCGCGATGAAACAAAAGCGTTGGCAGCCAAGGCTCGCATCTTGGCGTTGATGGACGAAATGGGTATCCAAGAAAGCGATGTTCTCAACACCTTGGAATGTGATTGTCTGGAGCGGCTTATTTCTGGCTACGTTTTTAGAAGATCGCCCATCAAATGCTACGGTTCTGGAACAATTCCGTCAGTATGATGCGCGAAGAAACAACAAACGAACAATCATCAAAAAGCATCTGATCTGGCAGCTTGGTTCAGAATATGGCGTTTCCTTCACACCCGAGGAAAGTGAAAAGGTCATTGCGCCAGAATATAATGCAGAAGCCAAAGCAAACACACCAGCCGCCGAAGCAGCAAAGCACGCATCCTATATAAAATGGAGGTTATGGGTGTTTCAGAGAGCGCTACACTTGACCAGTTGGAAAGCGACTGTGTGGCTCGACTATGTGTCAACTATCAATCAGCCGACGAAAAAACTTGCGACGCCATGCTTGAAAAAATTCGTGCATATCCGGCGCAGGAAAAAATAAAAGGGCTGTATCTGAAAAAAGGTACAGGGACGAATTGAAGACATCTGGTCGGCAGAAGACGGTGAAATATTTGATAACCTGTATTTGAAAACAAACATTGAAGATCAGGCGCAAAAGGATGCTGCGATTGCATATATCAAGGAAAAGGGTAGGACCAGCAGTTCTGCCAAATACCTGAATGCAGTCACAAGCTGTACCCCCGACAATATCAAAAAAGGCGACTGCCTATGTATCATGGAACCTCTGCATGGCAATTTCCGCAGCCATTCTAATGATCGTCAGTGCAATTCTTTGGGTCGCATTTGATGTAGATATTTATCTCTGCGCACTTTTGACTCTCGCTGGTGGCGTCTTACTGTATTTCCGCAGCAAACTCAAAGAAATTTGGAACACGCTTACCATTCAAGGGACAATTTTTCATCCGCAGATTTTCAGTGAACACATGCCGACCGGAAAACGCCTGTCATGCCTGCGCTTCAAGTGTGTATCGTCGTTTTGCTGGCAGCTGTTGGTGTGTTTGTTCTCGTACAATGTAATGCGAAGAAACATATTGCCGCCGAGACTCCAACTATGGCTACCGCAGTCGATGCCACGTCGAGCAAACAGCAAAAAGGCTTCTGCCGCTGCCGATATGCAGCTTCCCACCAAGAGCGATACCTCTGCTGGTGTCCCTGCTCCTGTTTATAACGAATACACAGCAGATACGCAGGATGATTCGTCCTCACCGATTTATAAAGGAAAATCGTATGAAGATGTCCTGAACGAAGTATCCGATCAATTTCCCGCTGCTACATACGCATTGTTCGATATGACCGCTGATGATAATCCGGAGCTGGTTGTTAAAACCGGAACATCTCAATCCACCGCAAGATATGATGTTTATAGTCTTCAGGACGGAGATACGCAGTATCTTGGCTCGATCGACGGCGCATACACTGAGCTTTGCCCGATTTCATCGTATTATGCGCTTTTAGCGGTTAAAGATAATGGCTCTCATGCAACGCTTTCTCTCATCGTATATCAGGATGGCGGATTGACTTCTATCGAAGCATTTGACGGTTCCTCTTCCGACATAGATTCTTATGAATCGTTAAACTTCACGCCTGTACGCAAATACGATGCGTCACAATGGACTACAAATCCCTCAACAATGAACGACTGGTTTTTGAGCAGTTCTTAAATGAAAACTGGACATACAATATGGTCGGAGAGTTGAATAGCAGCGAAATCTATGCGCTGAATTACAGATCAAGCATGTTGGCGCAGTTTGGTATTTCCTCGCTGCAAACGAGCCAGCTTGACGAACTGCTGTTCTTTGCTGCCGGGTATCTTGCTGCCAACGATCCTACAAAGCTCGATCTTTACCGAAAAGAAGATAAGCTTATATATTCCATGTCTGCCGGTGACGCGACGGGTGTTCTAATCGACTTCTTTGGTTTGCAGCCAGATTACAGCGCTCTGGATGAATCACATGGCGTTAGATTGTCAGCGGATATTTTATATTTTGAAAATTCTCCTGAGTCCTACAATCCCTATGTGGCTGTGATAAGTTCCATTGAAGAAGATCCGGAAAACAGAATGTATTGCAATGTAACCTATAATCTTTACCATGTTACCGACCAGTCTCTAAGCTGGTATGATTACAAGCCATTCTACAGCATGACCGCAGAAGAAGCCGAACAAAATGCATCTCTGCTGAAAATCCGCACAATCAATGAGCAAATATTCTGTCTTAGTGAAGACACCGATCGTTATGACACCTGTTGGATTAAGTCTTTCGAGATCGTAGATGGTTAACCGACAGAATCCACAGGAATCTCTCTAAGACGCACAATACCCCGGAGCCACCTAATGGCGGTATCCGGGGTATTTATATCGGTACGGTATCCACGGTCCAGCCGCCAATGTCCGCGAGAATCACGGACGGTTCATTCAGCAGATCGCTGTGCTGGAGGATGGCCGCATATCCCTGCGGGAACAGCTTCACATCCTGTACAGAAGTTTCATACGAAATTCCCTTCATACGAAAAAAGAGACCGGCTTGCTCTCGCGCAGCAGATACGCCCGAAACGCTTTTTTCTCCCGGCCGAAGCTCGTTAGCGGCAAGCCAGCCGCGAGGATCACCGGCGTTGTAGTCGGCGCATTTCGATATGCGATCTCCTTGGCAATGGCCGCCAGTGTCAGCAGATAGTAGTTTTCGTCTGCCGTCTTATCCTTCTGGAGCGGCTGCCGCCCGCTGCCGATGACGTAGTATTTTCCGTCATAGCGGAGGACGTTTCTTCTGCGTGTACGGTTCATGCTCGTATTCTGCCAGACCGGAGGGGGAACGAGCAATGCGCGGTTTTCATGGCCGCGTAGCCATGATCCACGCCAATGGTAATGGGTTCTGTCATCGTTCTTCCACCTTTTCTTTCCGTTTGTTCATATCCTTCTGCGGTGCGCGTTCCTCTGGGAGCAGTTTCCCAAAGCCCAGCTTACGCAGCGTCTTTTCATACAGCTTTTTCTCGAACGCCAGATACTCTGGAGATGTGTAATTGGTATAAAGCGAAACAGCTTCTTCATAGCACGGCGCGACGATCTCATACTCCACAGAGCCGAAACGGTCCGCGGTCAGGTATCGCAGCATCCCGTAACCGTCCATTTCCTCGAATTTCCCCATATTATCTTCCGTGGCAAACTCCGCGCTGATATGAAAGCGCGTCAACTCGGCAGCACTTTTATAAAGCACAAATCCGCCCGGATCAAGGTAGGGCGCAACCGTCTTATAGAACCGCCGGCTGTGTTCCCGGCTGTTCAACCGCGGGACCAGCTTCACAAGGGCTGTTTCCAGCGCTTTGTTCTTTCGGGACAACTGCCTGTTATCGATTTGCAGATTGTTATACGCAATGGAGAGCTGAACCGCCGTGCGCTCTTGGGACGCTTGCTGCTCGCGCATGGCCTCATATTGGATCTTCAGCGCGGGATATTCTCGGATCGCGGTCAGCATTTCAGATAATCTCATCTGCGCTTCCTCCGATATCGTGAAAACCGCTGCAGCACCTGCAAACGATTGTCAATCTTACATGACGCCTGATCAACCGCTTCCATGTCCTTATCCAGCTTCTTGTGGATGTGTTCCAGCGCGTCGCGGTCATTGCAGCAATCCACCAAAACATAAGTGTTGCCGGTGGAGAACACCTCGCGCCTGCCGTATGGGTCGCGTAGGCTGGCAATGAGCCGCTGGCCGATCTTTTTTCGGTGCGCAACCTGTAATGCTTCCGGTTCTCCGCAAACACCGTACCGCTTTAAGATCTGCGCAACCTCGTCGGAGGAGATCTGCTGGTGCGTCATCAGCTTCTCCAGGATCTCTGCGGCGGCATCCTCCGGGACGCCGGAATAGCCGGAATAACCATCTAAATATGCCATCATGTTTGAGGCTCCTTTCTGCGCACAAACGGCCATCCCGCAATGGGATGGCCGCTTCGTTTGTTACGCTGCCGCAGGAAGCTCCGCAGCATCGTCCAGTTCTTTCCGGGGCGAGAGGAACTCCACCTCGGTCGCTTTGAGCAGGAAGCCGGGCTGCCGCTCCGGTTCTTCGGCAAAGGTGATCGTTTCAAAATCGCCGCTGGCCGCAATCTTGCAGCCCTTTCTGGCAAACTCCGCACAGCGTTCTGCGAGCACACCGCGCACCTTGATCGAGATAAAATCGGTCAGCTTTTTCTCCATCCGGAGATTTGTAGCGGCGATCCGAGGCAATACGCATGATGGCGTAGGGCTTGCCGGTTTCTTCGTTGGTTTTGAGGACGGGATCTCCCGTCAGGTTGCCGATGGCAATCATTTTAAGCATGGTAAAGTCCTTCTTTCTTTGTAATTACGCCCATTCGACGACGAACAGGACGGAGAGGATGTTGGCATTTGTGACCGGCTGAGACAGGGCGCTGACAACTGCGTCATAGGACAGCGTCAGGCTTTCTTCCTCGGCAATCTGCCACGGGGTAGTGAGTTCAAACTGCTCCGTGCTGTCGGTTTTACTAGTCTGTGCGCTGTTGATCTTGAAGCCGATTTGGTTGCTGTCTACCTTGGCGTGGGACATATCCGAAGCATACGGCACCAGCGTCCAGCCGTTTTCTGCCGTCAGGGTCACGGAGGACACCTGCACAGCGGCTGTGGAGTGGTTGACAATCTCCGCATTGGAGACGTAGACCTTCCGTTCTGATCGACCGTCACCGGCAGCACAGCCGGAACAACGACAGAGAACACGGTTGCTTCCTCCCAATGCGCATAGTAGGTGGTGGATGCTACTTCCTTGAATACGGTGTTGCCGTCGACCTGCGTGCCGCCGGTTTCCTGCGTAAACCAGCCGAGGAACGCATAGCCCTTGCGGGCAGGTTCGGCGGGCAGGTTCAGCGTTTCGCCGTAGGTCTGGTTCGTGGTTTCTGTTTTGCCGGTACCAAGATCCCATGTGATCTTGTATTCTGCCGGGGCAAACTGCGCGTAGAATGTCCGCGCAGCCGTGATCGTGACCGTGCTGTATAGCATGCCGCCTGCCTTTTCCGTGTACCAGCCGGAGAATGTGTGACCTGCCTTGACCGGCGTATAACCGGGGGCAACGGCGGTCTGGTTGGGCGCGACGGAGGTCGTCACGCTGTTCTTGCCGCCGACGCTGCCGCCGTTGGACGAGGCGTCCCACGTCACGATCAGCGCGACATTTGCACCACAATCATCGCAAACACCATCCGCATTGGCGTCCACATGGTCGCCATATTCATCTGAATCGCCTTGCAAACGGAACAGGTTTTGTGCGCTTGTGCTGGGTATCGCTGGCGCTTGACCAGTTGCCGTAAGGAATAGCTGTGGTCAGCGTAGTCATAGGTCGCTGCGCCGCAGCAGGAGCAGGTTTTCGAGCGTCGGTGCTGGGTATCGCTGTAATTTGCTCCACGAGCCTGTGGAAGAATGGAATGCGAACCGTAGTCCGTAGAATATCCGCAGGTGCGGCACGGACACCGTCCGGCTGTGCTGACTGGAGGAATCGTTGCTCCAGCTCCCGTAGCTCATGCTGTGGAAGCATAGTCGTAGCTGGATGTCGCCGCAGTTCCGGCAATATTTTTCGCGCCGGTGCTGCTGCTGGAGTATTCTTCCCAAGAGCCGTAGCTATAGCTGTGGCCGCCGCATAGATATTTTCCTTTTGTCTGCCGCAATCGCAGCTATAGTTCGAACGGTACCCGTTACTGGTGCAAGTTGCGTCCTTTCATAGTCCAGAACCCATGTATGGCTGCCGCAGGACGGGCAGGTCCAGGACCCATAGCCGCCGGTCCCGGCCGTTTCTTGTAAGACGTAAGTCCCAAGATTTTTGACATAGTGGCATTTATAGCACTCGTAGTACAGCCTGATGACGTTCGATTTGCGTGACCGCGTAAGTGCCTTGCAGGGAATACTGATTGCAGCGTGGGCGGTACCGACAATGCCGGTGGCTGCGCGGGCAAACGGGCCCAGACCGGCGGAGTCGGACACATCCTGCGCGGCGGCATAATCGCGTTTTCTGCATAGACACCGTAAAGTCATAAAAATAACGCAAGCGCCGATTGGATGCTATCCAGTCATAATCGTGGAAAGGCACAGAAGAATCCGGGTATCCAATGATGTACGCAACATAGAGCGTATCGCCGTTGTCGGTTTCGCGCCAGAATGCACCTTCTCCGATGTTGTCCAGCGTATGCTCTCCGTAATAAATGGACAGCTTCGTCAGCAGTGGGCAGTTATAAGAAGGCATGGCGGCCGATGACCGGCGTGGTGCTGGGGAATCTCGGCAGTCGTGAGATTGGTACAGTCCTCGAACCAGTAAGCGAGATCGGGGATCGCCAGACTCTCCATGCCGTCGAACCAAACCTGCGTGATCTGGCTGCGGTATTCTGCCCACGGCTGATCGTCTTTGCTTGCAAAGGCGCTGCAGTCCCCGCTGCCGGAGATGGTCAGCCAGCCCTTACTGTCCAGCTTCCATGTGATCTTGCTGTCCGGGATCGTGCCGCTGGCGACAGTATCGTCTGCCGCAAACGCCGAGATACTGAGCGAGAGGAGCATGCAGAGGGCAAGCAGGAGTGCTGTGAGTTTTCTTGTTTTCATAGCGTTTCCTCCCTCCTTTACGAATTGCCGGTCGCGGGTGCAATGGTGAAGATCAGCGTCGCGGCGTTCACTTTCTCCACTTTCTCGGTTGCCACGACCTTCGCCGTGTATGCGATCCGCAGATTTTTGCCTGCGTCAATAGCCGGGAACGCGCCGTCAGCCAGCGTCAGTTTGCCTTCCTTGACCGTCTTGCAGCCATTGATGCTGAACGCAATCTTTCCGACTTCGCTGCCGAAATTCTCAAAGTCTCCAATGGCAAACGCGCCGGGCTGCACATCGACGGCCACGACCTGCACCGCGCCGCTCTGTGCGCGGTTTTCAATGACGGCGTTGGAGGCCGTTACAACATAGCCGTCCAAAACCGTGACCGGCAGGCATGCGGGGACGCTGACAGAGATGGGCGAAACAGAATTCACAACCGTCAGCACCTACCGGGACGCTGGCCTGCGCAGTTTCTGCAGCAAAAGCAGAAACCGACAGGGAGCAGAGCATCAGAACAGCCAGCAGGAGAGAACACAGTTTTTTTGTTCTCATTTTGACATTACCTCCTTCGGCCACAGGTACGCAGCGTGCAGCGCAGTCTTGACCTCCAGCGTGCCGACCGTCTTACCATCACGGGTGGCTGTGATCGTCGCGGTGCAGGCGGCATTGCCGTATTCCGGCGCTTCTTTCAGCGTGATGGAGCTGACCGACGCGCCCGCTGCAAGGGTGATGGGATCTGCAATGAGGTTGCCGTCGGAATCTCTGCGGATCTCGATGGTATAGGTGTCCGTCTTGCTGCCATTTTTCAGCACGGCAGATACCGTCTGCTCTCCGACGAGGGCGTACAGATGCGCGGGGACCTCTGCCTGAATGAGATTTTCGTCTACCATCTTATTGAGGTTGCGCTGCGCGTTCAGGAGGTCATCCATTGCATAAAACACGATCTCTGTTTCCGGGAACTTACCTGCGCGCGCGGTGATACGGGTCTTGATCTTGTCGTAGACCAGCAGCGTCGATTCGCGGTCAAAAATGACCTTGACCGGCCCGTCCACACGGCAGGCAATGACTTCGGCCGCTGTTGTGCCGTCATTGCAGTAAATCGCCGCTGTGCCGCCACCCCACACGACAAGGCGACCGGAGATTTTTACGTTGGACAGCGTAACCTTTCCGTCCGCAGCGCCGCAGCCGATGATGAGATCGCCGTCAATGGTCATATCCTTCAATTCAACGTCCTTGGTGCGGACAAGAAGATTGCCCTTGTAGTCCTTCGTATAGCTGCCGCTCTTGGTGATATAGGACTGGATGATGTTGAAATAGAGCTGTGCAAACTCTGCTCTCGTGATATTGGCCTGCGGGACAAGACCCTGTGTGCGGCCATGCACATAACCAGCTGCAACCATTGCTCTCATGTACGGCAGCGCCCATGTGGAAACATCCTTCGCATCCGCAAACTTGGACAGATCCGTCTTGGTGTAATCATCCAAATTAAGCTGCAAAGCTCTTGCCACAACTGCAATGGCCTCCTGACGAGTGATGGCCCGATCAGGCTGCATGCTGGTGGAGGAGACACCGTTATACGTCCCCATCTGGACGGCGAGGGCTACATCGTTGTAGTACCACTTGGATTTTGCAACGTCCTTGTACGCAGAAATGTCCGCTGTTTTGTAACAGCCAAAGGAACGGTTTGTAATAGCCGCCATTTCTGCACGGGTCAGCAGACCGTTGGGGTCAAGCTGCGTCTTGGATTTACCGTAAAGCAAGCCGTTATCTACAGCCGCAGACACGGCTTCGGCGTACCACGCTTTGGTGTCCACATCCTTGAAATCTGAAATGCTCGCCGCGGATGCAGAAACAGCGAGAGACAGGCAGGTCACGACAGCCAGAAACAGCGCAAGAATTCGTTTTGTTTTCAAAGTGAATCCCTCCTACATGATAAAAGCTGCCGGGGGAAACAGATTCCCCGGCGATGTATAGGTGCGGCTCAAACCGCATCCCAGCAGATCACGAACAGAACGGACGCGACGGAAGCGTTGACGACAGCTTCGGAGACCGGGCTGACGATGGCGTCATAGCTGATCGCGATGGAGTTTGCGCTCTGGTCGCCGTTGCCGGACATATAGCAGCCTTCGATGGCACCGTCGATGAGGGTCTGGGAAGCCACATTCTCGCATTGGTGAGCTGCTCTGTGCCGCCGCCCAGCGCGAGCTTGAAGCCGATCATGTTGCTGTCCACCTTGACCTTGGCAAGGCTGTCCTTGCTGCCGAACGCGGTCAACTTCCAGCCGGTACCGGCTTCGACCTTGACGTTGTCAACCTTGACCGCGCCATAGGAATTGTTGGTGATGCGGATGTCGGTGGCCGTCGTGACCGTGCCGTCCGTGCCGACTGCAATGGGGAGGATGGTTGGGATGGTGACGTTCATCTTTGTGGCAGCGGGATCACCGTCGAGGGTGCCGTCCGAGGTGGAAGACAGGCTGACGCTGGAGGTGCCGGTGCCGCCGGAGACGTCTACCGTGGTGGGTTCGGCAGCGGATGCGCCAATGGCGAGACTTGCCATAAGGCAGACGGCGAGGAGCAGGGATACGAGTTTCTTCATGTTCTTCATAGTGAGTTCTCCTTTTTCGTTTTGTTAGTTTTGAATGGTGATATGGATGATGGCCCCGGCAACGCCAAACGTTGCGCCGGAGTCAGGATCTAAGTTGGAAAAGTAGGCAGTACATTCGTACTCACCCGCAGGCAGCTCTACGTCGAGCTTTGCGCGCTCGATCTTACTGCCGACCGCAATGGCTTTGGACTCATAGATTTTTTCACCCGTGTCATTGCGATAGAACTCCACCTTCTGCGGATAGAGATTGTTCAGCTCGTTGACCAGCATGACATTGCCTTCACTCTTGCCGTCCTTGAGATACGGCGCGGTGTTGCAGCTGATGTTGATCATGCCCGCCTGCACCTTGTCGTTGAGGCGCTGCTCGATTTCCTCCTGCGAGAGCGTCTCCCAACCGCCTTCAATGGCGGAGTCGTCGTAGACAATACCGCTCTGCGCGGTGGGTTCCTTCGGTTCGTCGTTTTTGACGGCGAATGTGACAATTACGGCAATGACCACCAGAATGGCAAGTGCAATGAGGCTGATGTGAATGGGGCTGAGCTTTGTTTTCCGTTTATACATGATGCTTCTCCTTTTCGTTTTTACATGATACTTTTATGCCGCTGCTTCAAAATAGCTCTGCGGCTTGACGGTGTAGAGGAACCGGCGAATATCGGATGCCTCTGTCAAGATCGGCATTTCCGGCAGCGCGTCCAATACATCCTGTCGGTAGCGGCCTTTGGCGCTGCAACGCTCATCTAAGATGGCGACCACGCAGGTGTCTGTCTCCGTACGGATGGCGCGTCCGAAGCCCTGCTTGAGCTTGATCTGCATTTCCGGCACGATGACGCTCCGGATGAAGTCACGCAGGGCGGGATAGTTTCTCTTTTCATGCTCGTGGATGGCGTCCGGGAATGCAAACGGCAGCCGGGGAATGATAAGCAGCGACACGCAGTCGCCGGGGAAGTCCATGCCTTCCCACGCAGCGCCGGTTGCCAAGAGGACGGCTCCGGGGGTGCTCTTGAATTGCCGCAGGATCTGCGGGTGGTTCCTGCGCAGTGAGAAAATTGGGACTCTTGCTGTAGCCAGCCGCTCGTTGACAGCGGATAAATCTGCGTATGAGGTAAAGAGCACAAGCGCATGACCATTTGCTGTATATAGAAGCCGCAAAATTTCTGCTGCGATCTCATCGTAATACCGCTCGGAACTGAGATGCACAGAATATCGGGGAAAGAACAACCGACAGTTGTCTGCATAATCGAACGGCGAGACAGCAACGGATTCCATAACTCGCGGATTGCAGCCTAGCCCGCATTCGTCCTGAAACCGGCGAAAGCTGCTGCCAATGGCAAGCGTTCCGGAGGTGAGCAAGAGCGGGATCTGCTTGCTCCAGACGGTATTCTGCATTCTGGCTGTGATGTCTGCCGGGACGCTGCACAGCATGAGCTTGCCGTCGTCATCCTCTGCGGTATAGCGAATGGAGTTTGTCTTGGGGCGAAGAAACAGCACGACTTTATCGGTGAGCTGCTCCAGTGCCCGCTTTGTGGCAGGTTCCAGAAACGTGGACAGCTTCCTGCCGATCAAAAACAGCGTAGCGAGGACGCGGCTGAGATCATCATGGAGCAGCTCAACAGGATACTCCGGCGACAGCTCTGCCATCTTTTGCAGAAGCATAGAAGAAGCCGAAAACAGCCGGTCTGCTGCCAGCGCGTATCCGTCCTGCTTCAGCCGAACGACTGCGCTGCGGATCTCTCTGGCCACTAAGGTCGTGCCAAACATTTCCCGTGCCGTTTCCGGCAGCTTGTGTGCTTCATCCACAATGACTGTGCAGGCGTCTGGGAGGATGGGCTTCAAGCCGCTTTCCCGGTGCATACAGTCTGCCAGCCAGAGATTCTGGTTGCAGATCTGAAACAGGTACCGTTTCTGCCCGCACTCAGTTAGATGCCGCCGATAGCGGCAGTCCGGGTGCTTGCAGTCACAAAACGGCGGGACGCAGACACGCTCGCGGTCGAAGCTGCTGAGTTTCTGCGTTTCATCTAAGTCCAGAACATTCCGCAGCGAGTAAAGGTCACGCTTCTGCGCGGCGTTTTTTCCGTTTGGGCGCTGCTGCAGGTGCTGGCGCAGCCGCTCGTCACAGACATAGTGACTCTTGCCCTTGCGCAAGGCGGCAAGAATGGGTGTTGTGATATGCGGATCGTCCGACAGCGCATCCGACAGGAACGGCAGATACTCCCGCACAATGGCGTTCTGGAGGGCGATGCTGGAGGTTGCAATGATGACCGGCTGGAACGGAAGCCCGTCTACCAATCTGCTGTGGCTGTACACAATGGCAGCGGTCAGGTAAGCGTATGTCTTGCCGATACCGGTTCCGGCGTCGCTCAGTGCGATGCGGTTTTCAAACATGGCGTCCAGCATGGTGTGGCTGAGACGGATCTGTTCCGGCCGCTCTGTCATGCCATGCGCGGGGAGAATGGTTTTGAAGATGTGGTCGAGTTCGGTATGTGCGTTTTTTCTGGTAAGTTCGTTGATCATGATTCTTTCATCCTATCTTGAAAAGTTTGTCCCGCCGTATTTGCAGCTCGCACCCCGGCGATGGGGAACAGCGCAGACAGAGCCTGGCAGCTCTCACAGCCTGTGACTGGGGTCTTTACTGCTTTCAACCCCAGCGCATGGCAGCCTGTCTTACGTGCAGGCCGGACGTTGTGTGTCCAAACAGGTTGGGCGGCATGATGCAGCCTGCCAAGGCTGCCCACGGCGCGTTTCTCGCTCGCCGGAAGCTTTCTTCCGGGTCCTCGCGCGTGCCGTGCGCATTTCCCAACCTGCGGTGTGATCCGCGTTGCTGATATTCACTTTTCAAGGTCCAGTGAGGGGCGTTTCGAATCCCCTCACTATCCCCCCGAAAAAACGACCCCTTGATAACCACGAAATCAGAAATTTTCAAAATATTTTTTCAAAGTCGATAGCACACGCTGCTTGCGCTTGACAATGGCTGGCTGTGAAACACCGCATTTCTTTCCTCTCCAGATTTTCTTCCAAACTGCCGCAGCCGTTTTCATACAACAGTTCAAAAGGAACACAATCTTCCACACATCGTTCAAATGAGAGATTCTGCGGGGTATCTGATTCATCCGTTAGATACCGCTCTCGGCGATCCATGCTTGCGTAGGCTTCATACACTTCATCTGAAACGGCGACTTCCTCGCCGTCAACGTAAATAATATTGGCAATGACATTGCCGTTTTCATCGCGGAAGCGTCTGTAGTTCCGCGCATCTTTCCAGTTGTACATTCGTAAGCTCCAATCTCAAAATTTTGTAAAATTTCGAGATGGAGTTACGGATACTTTGCTGTGCGCTCAGACCATCTGCGCATGTATGCCCTTTCCGCTATTCAGCGAAAAGGGCATAAACGTAAAAAAAGAAGCCCTACGGAAAGCTGAACAGCTTACCGTAAGGCTCCGAACGCGGCGTTCCCACATTCTAAGATGGGCGGGTGGTGCGCTTGACTGGTATCATAGTATTTGGTTTTTGAATTGCAGTTTAGATGATTACTTCAACCGGGCAGATTGCGATCCCAATCTGCTGCCCGCACTTCGGGCATTTGGAGAACCATTGCGCGCGGTCTGCCTGTTCCGGTCGGAACAGGCGCAGGCTGCGAAGGTCTGTATGCTCGGCGGCGTTGAGAAGCCGTCCTCTTTGGCAGATCGGGCATCTGATCGCCCGATCTGCTTTCACTGCACAATTTACTGCTTGTTTCATGCGTACCTCTCTTTCCTGATTCCATGTTTGACTTCGATTCTGTATGCTGACAATCCTTTATTGGAACAGATCTGTCTGGAGAGGCTTCGACAGACACGCCCAAGGAGTGGAGGCGCGTGTTCCAGAGGTTAAGGGATTGATGATGGTTTTATTATATAGACGCTATAAAGAACCGTCAATGACGCATTTGTAAACACACGAGAACATTTCGTTGACAAGCATACCAGTGACAGCTATAATGAGAACATCCCAAATTGGAGGAATACATCATGATAACAGGAATGAAACACTTGGCTGCGTATCAGGCAAATCTGCTGGACTACAATGCGGCAAAAGACCGTGAGTGCAATTATATTGGCAACCAAATTCGTGCTGCGCGAAAAAGCATGAAATTGAGCTTGGAGCAGCTCAGTCAGATCTTAATGGGATATGGCGTGGACATTGGGCGCGTTGCGGTGAACAAGTGGGAAAAGGGTATATCGATTCCAAGTGCGTATCAGCTTTTGGCCGTCTGTGCTGCGCTGCATCTGGAGGATGGCTTTGATTATTTTGTGAGCAATACAAAACGCCCCCTGCTGAACGCAGAGGGGCGTCGAAAAGTGAAAGAGTATCGGGAGGATCTGATTGCATCCGGGAAGTATCGGGAGGTACCGCCAGTGCTGGAGATCCGCTATCTGGACATGCCGGTCAGCGACCTGCCGGTATCCGCTGGTACAGGCGCATTTCTGGACGAGGGGAACTTCGAAATGGTCAGCTTCCCGGAAAGCAGCATCCCAGATGGTGCAGAGTTCGGGGTTCGGGTGTCTGGCGACAGCATGGAGCCTGTCTATCATGACGGGCAGATCGTTTGGGTGCAGCGATGTGAGACACTCCGTACCGGCGAAATTGGCGTCATGATCTACGATGGACAAGGCTATATCAAGGCGTATGCCGAACAGGAGCCGGATGATCCGGAAGCCTACCTCAGCAGTGACGGCGTGCGGCGGATGCAGCCGGTTATGGTGTCTTATAATAAAGCATATGCACCGAAGCCAGCGTCACCGGAGCTGGAGTTCCGAATTGTGGGGCGAGTCTTATAAGTCCTGTTTATTGGACAACGTTTGTGATATGATACTATCATCAAAAGTTTATCCTGCTTTTTTTGATAGGAGTGAAAGAGCATTGAATACGCACGCACGATTGGATGAACTATTGCATGAGAGAAACATGACATTATATCAGCTATGTCAAAGCGGAAACATCCCCTACACGACGCTTCGCGTCTCTCGCTGCAGAGGCAGCCAGCTTTCTGTAGATACCATTGAGCAAATTTGCAGGGTGCTTGGAATCTCGATGGCCGAGTTTTTTACAACTTGCCGCAAAAGCAATTCAGCAAATGAAAGTATGAGGTAAGCTGTTCTTCAATAATGCGGATAAAAGTCTTTGGACCACACTTATATGGGGGAACTGTGTGCTTTTTTTACAGCTATTTGTTTGAAACACTCATTAACTTAGTTTCATAACAGGAACACCGCAAGATGATACATAAGATTCATCTTGCGGTGTTTCCTTTTATGGAAAGGGGAAAATAACGCAGTTAGGTGCGCACTTGTACACTATATTAAACTCGTACTTTTACTACGCACTTTCTTGTCGCAACGGGGATGCCGTCGACAGCGTGATTGGGCGCATGGGCATCATGTGGCCATAGAATAATAAAGCGATTATCGCCCAAAGACAAATGTCACGCTCGGGATGTGCCTCAACTTCCGTTAAAGTTTCTCGCTGTGCAACCCCGATCAATTCGTGCCCTTCAATAAGATATTGAATGTCAAGGTATGTGTTATGAGCTTCTGCATTTGGTGTATTTTGCACGGTCATTCCGTGTGAGATATTTGCAAAAACATCATTGCCATCAATTTCATAACGGCCATCGGGTATCGTCGAAAAATCTGAGTTTACAAGAAAATCAAGTGCCTTTTGCAATCGCGCACTGATGCCATAATATAGATGACTGTTTGTAAGTGTATCATAAATCATAAAGTAAGACCTCGTTTATTTTAATAAAAACTGAAACCAATTTTCATTTAATATGATAATTGAAATTACTTATCTATGTAGTGTAGCATATAGATATGGAAATTGTCCTTGAGCAGGAAAGGTTGTTTTAAGGCAATATAACAACGAAATGGAGTAAGCATATGAATATTTTGAGCGAAATGAGTAGCATCTACTATGAGCTTACAATTTCTGAAAAGAGAATTGCCGAATATATTTTGGAACATACAGACGAAGTGCAAATGATGTCAATTAGCGAACTTGCGGAAGTCTGTCATGTTGGCGAAGCTACAATTACTCGTTTTTGCAAGCGTTTCCACTCACGTGGATATACCGCATTAAAAATTGAGCTTGTAAAATTGAGCAACCCGAGCTATGAGCCTTTTTCAGATAGACCGACATCTGAAACCACGACAACAACACCCACGAAACACCAAAATATAAGTGGAATATTATACAGTGAATACTCTTCCGCACTGAAACAAACTGCTGAATTGCTGAAAAAAGAGCACGTGATCCGCGCAGTAGAGGCGCTCAGTCAGGCAGAAATAGTCTACTGCATGGGTCAAGGTGGTTCTATGCTAATGGCAGAGGAAACAGCACATCTGTTTTCTTCCGTGAGTTCCAAGTTCTTTAGCATATATGATTCTCATTTACAGGTTTCAGCAGCAGCAACCATGACAGCTAAGGATGTATTATTCTTCATTTCTTATTCTGGATCAACGACTGAAATGGAGGATATTTTATCTCAAGCAAAGCAGAATGGTGCAACAATTATTATGCTGACAAGATTTTGCAAATCTCCTGGGGCAGAAAAATCGGATATTGTGCTGCAGTGCGGTTCAAACGAATCACCTCTGCAGCAAGGCTCGGTTGCCGCAAAGATTGCACAGTTTTATGTTCTGGATATTCTGTATCATGAGTATTGCAATAAAAAAACCCAGAAATATCTGAACAGAACAAAGAAAAAAATTATGCGGGCATTAGCGAACCGCCATCAATAAGTGCTTCAGGCATATAAATGCAGCCACGCAGAAAAGAGAACCATACTTTCGCGAGAATGTGTGTGTACCACATTCTTTGAAAACGTGTATTGCTTTGTACAATCAAGTTCAGAGAAAAGATGCTCTATCGTTTTTGGCGGGCAAGTGTTATCCAAACCACCAGCGGAAAGCATGACTGGAACATTGATACGGTGTGCGTGAGAAAGAGTATCAACATAACCAAGTTGATTCCAAAACAGTGTGTGGTCGGTTTCTTCATAGGCTGGTTTTAGAATACTGTATGCCGGCCCTTCTAATTCAGTAGCCGGGAAATCGGTTAAAAAGGGAAGATCGGCACAAACACATCTGACTTTTCCGCCGAGAATTGAGGCAAGCAACAGGGAGCCGCCGCCACCTTGACTTGTTCCGAATAGGGACATCTGTGGAAGCACACCCGGCTGCTGTAATGCCCATCGAATTGCTAAAAGGCAATCCGAGAGCCAATCTGCATATCCACCCTTAAGTCCCCGGGCGGTACGGTCAAGAACCGGCCAGTTCCCATCGGGGAGCTGCATTTCCGGATGAATTCGGTCCGGCTCAGTATATCCCAACGGAGAGATATGCAGAACATGAAAGCCCTGATCGGCCAACTGCGGATGCATACTAATAGACGAACCGTAACCCGGAAGATTGATTAGTAAGGGGCTGGAGTTCGGATTGCGGGCTGCCAATAGCCATAAAATGTTTGGCGATTGTCACTTGCCGTAAATTTGACATATTTATTTACCAACGTGTTGGGGGAATTCCCAAAAGGAACAGTGATTGGACAATAATCCACAAATTCTGCATGAATCGCAACAGTCTCTGACTGCCTTAAGAGTTGCTCTGCCCACTGATCAACTTCTTCGTGGCTGGGATAAGCCTTACGCGCTTCCTGCAACATGACCGTCTGTAAATCCACAAGATAGACCTCCTAAATACTTTTTTATTCATCCTAGCAGATTTTTAGGAAACTTTAAAGTAATACATACATCATTACTAGCATTTTTCAACCATAAATAAGATGTTATTGACAAGTTTGGAGGAATAACGATGCAGACAACAATTCCACAATCATTGTATTCAGCAATGCGATTCAACTTCTTATATGTTGATAAGTATACCTTTCACTCTGGATGGTTTTTCCCGGAAGATTATATCCCCTATTGTTTGCTCCGCTTTATTACCAGAGGCGAAGCTGTATTTAAAATCAACTCAGAGGAGATCGCAGTACACAAAAATGAGATCGTTTACATACCGGAAGGAGCGGTTATGTCGTGCTGGGCGCTGAGCGATAATGTTGAGTTTTATTCTATTCGTTTCTGTGTTACTGCGCGATTAAACGACAGCGATTTTCTCGGTGAATATTTTCATATCCCGACCATTACGAAAAATGCACAGGAAAATGTTTTGACGTATTTTCAAGAAATCTATCAAAGCGCAACGAGTCAGAATCCAAGCAGGCTGTTTCGGATTCGCGGAAATCTAGAATTGATCATTGCCTATTTAACACAATGCGCCAATGCAGAATGTGAAGGAGACGGCAGTTCACATGATCGTGAATTGCCAGATGTGCATAGCCTCGAGGCGATTCGCAGAAGAAATGCTAAGACACAGAATATCAATCGCGATCCCCGGATTCAAATTGTTGTAGACTACTTAACACCGCACCTTAATGAGCAATTTACAATACAATCTCTCAGCGAAATGGCGCAAGTCAGTCAAACATCATTCCGAAGACTATTTAAAGCGCATACCGGGAAATCACCAAGCGATTATATTCGAGAATTGCGCATGACGTCGGCAGCTAGAATGCTGCTGACAAGCGATCGGGAGATCGCTGAGATCGGATATCAGGTCGGATTCAGCGACGCAAACTATTTTTCCCGCACCTTCCGGCAAGTATTTGGAGTTTCGCCGCATCAATATCGCCGCATCTCGCGTGGGCAGACGGTGCGTGCAAGGAAAGAATCACCCAAATTATGATCGAATAATGCTATGATTGATCGTTCCATCCTCTACACAAAATGAAAATAATTTTCTATAATGAAGCCACAGCAAAACCACCAAAAATACGTGAAACAGGAAGGGGATTATTATGAAAAAATACTTAGCGCTTCTTCTGGCATCCCTGATGCTGCTTGGCTGCCTTGCCGCCTGCAGCTCAGAAAAGAGCACTACGACGTCTCCATCTGGAACGGCGCAGGACGCCCCGCAGACCACTGTGAAGGAAGAATCCACGCCGGCTGACACGGCAGAGCCTGTTGAAACAGCGGATGAGCTGGAGGGTGAGATCACGTTCTGGCACTCGTTCACGCAGGGTCCCAGACTTGAGCGGATTCAGGCGGCAGCCGATTCATTCATGGAAAAACACCCCAAGGTTAAGATCAACATTGAAACTTACTCCTGGGCAGACTTCTACACCAAGTGGACGACTGGCCTTGCCTCGGGCAACGTTCCCGACATGAGTACTGCGCTGGCTGGTCAGGTTGTCGAAATGATCAACGCCGACGCGATCATTCCGCTGGATGATATGATCGACGAAATTGGCCGCGACCGTTTCTATGAATCTCCGATTCAGGAAATGACCTATGATGGCAGCTGCTATGCAGTACCGATCTACTCTCATGCATTTGTGATGTGGTACCGCAAGGATCTGCTGGAAAAGTACAATCTTGATGTTCCCACGACTTGGGACGAGTTCAATGCGGCAGCGACGGCGATCACGCAGGGCGAGAACGGCGAAGTTTACGGCTGCTCTGTTCCGATGGGCACGAACGATATGTATGCAACGTGCTTCTTGGATGTCTGGGCTGGCAGCTGCGGCAAGTCCCTTCTGACAGAAGACCGCAAGGCAAACCTGACCGATCCGGATATTGTTGAAGGCATCAAGTTCTGGACGGATATGTATAAGACAAATTCTCCGGCAGACTCGATCAACTACAACACGCTCGATCAGGCGACGCTTTATTATCAGGGCAAAAACGCATTTGACTTCAACTCCGGTTTCCATATCAGTGGCGTTGAGGCAAACCGCCCCGATCTGATGGATTCCATCAGCTGCGCACCGATTCCCACCCGCAACGAAGGCGAGCAGCCGCAGTACATCGTCAATAATATGCCGATGGTTGTTTGGAAGAACTCTAAGCATCCTGAAATCTGCAAGGCATTCATCGAGTCTTTCTATGAGCCGGAAACTTATGTCCCGTTCCTGCACTCTGTTCCGGTTGGCATGCTTCCTGCTCTGAAGGAAATCACAAATGATCCAACGTTCCTTTCGGATCCGACGATTCAGAAGTATGAAGCCGAAATGCGTGTGATTAGCGATGCTCTGAGCCACGGCACTTATATTGGTATGGAATATGGTCCCTGCGTCGAGGCTGGCATCCTTGCAAACCAGCGTGTCGTCGAGAATATGTTCCAGGACATCGTCCTGAACGGCACATCTGTTGAAGACGCTGCGGCAGCCGCCAACAAACAGCTGAATGAGTTGTTTGAAGCAGCAGAATAAGATTTTATTGGGGTGACCCAGGAGGCGGGGGCTTCCCCCGCCTCCTTTATCTCTAGCGCAGCAAAGGAGGTCTGCAAAATTGTGAAAAGAAGGCGCACGCTATCATCAAAAGCAAGCAGTTGGCTGTTTATTCTTCCCGCGCTCACCGTGGTTATTTTACTCCTGCTATATCCCGTTACTTCCAGTATCTTCTATAGTCTGACAAACAAAAATCTCATTAAGCCTACTTATCGATTCCTCGGTCTTGATAATTATATTAAAACGTTGACTGATCCGGATTTCTGGACGGCCTTTTGGAACGACCTGAAATGGACCTTTTTCTCTCTGCTGGGGCAGTTAATAGTCGGTTTTACCGGCGCATTGGCGTTGAACCGAATCAAAAAAGGCTCTAGTATTTATCGTACAATCCTGATTATTCCCTGGGCGATTCCATCAATCGTTTTGGCGTTTTCCTGGAAGTGGATTTTGAACGGCGTTTACGGTTTTTTGCCGAATCTTCTGATCAAGCTCGGACTATGCTCAACCGCGCCGGAATTTTTGACTGGAAATCTGGCGTTTGCAACGCTGGTGTTCATCAATATCTGGTTCGGCTCGCCGCTGATCATGGTCAACATCCTGTCAGCGCTGCAAACCGTACCAAAAGATCAGTATGAAGCAGCTCAAATTGATGGTGCAAATACATTCCAGTCTTTCTGGCACATTACAGTTCCGCATATTCGTACTGTTGTGGGTTTGTTGGTCGTGCTTCGCACGATTTGGATTTTCAATAGCTTCGATATTATTTACTTGATCACCGGCGGCGGCCCGGCAAATAAAACACTGACCGTTCCGATTTATGCATATAACATTGGTTGGGGATTGAAGCAGCTTGGACGATCTTCAGCAGTTACCGTACTGTTGCTGCTCTTCCTGCTGATTGTGTGTGCGCAGTACTTTAGGCTTTTGAACAAGTGGGAGGAGGAGAAGTGATGCACAAGCGTAAACATTTTAGACGCGGTATCTTAGGCGACACGATCTCCTATACCTATTTGACAATTCTTGCGCTTTTGGCAGCGTTTCCGCTGTTTTGGATATTAGTATCTTCTGTAAAGAGCAAGGGCGAACTGACAGCGAATCCCACTGCGATTTTCCCTCAGGTCTTTTCGCTGGAGTATTATAAAATTGTTTTTGAGCAACTAAAGTTCGGCACAAATATTATGAACAGTGTTGTTGTTGCCGGAAGCACAACAATCATTGCTATTCTGATTTCTGCGCTTGGTGCATATGGTGTTGTTCGGTTCTTCCCGAGATTTGGAAAGATTATGACGAGGGTCCTGATCACGACATATATGTTCCCGCCCATCTTGCTTGCGATCCCATATTCGATCATTATGGGCAAAGCAGGGCTGATGAACAGCCGCGTTGGACTGATTATTGTGTATCTTTCGATTTCTGTCCCATATGCGATTTGGCTTTTGGTTGGATTCTTCCAAACAGTCCCGCTTGAAATTGAAGAAGCCGCATACATGGATGGTGCGAACAAGCTTCAAGTATTTAGTCGTGTTGTCTTGCCGATTGTCGCACCCGGTGTAGTTGCCGTGGCAATTTATACATTTATCAACGTATGGAATGAGTTCCTGTTCTCACTCATTTTGATCAACAGCCGCGACAAAATGACCGTTGCGGTTGGACTGAAATCACTCATGGGTCAAGAGGTGCTGGACTGGGGCGTTATGATGGCTGCATCCGCACTTGTCGTAATTCCTTCTGTAATTTTCTTCATGCTGATCCAGAAGCGCATTGCTGGCGGTTTGGCACAGGGCTCTATCAAATAAAAGGAGATATTGTTATGAAAACGATTGGATATGCAATTGTCGGTACGGGATATTTCGGTGCTGAACTTGGTCGCATTATGAAAGAGCAGGAGGGGGCAAAAATTGTTGCAGTTTATGACCCCGAAAATGCTGAGACTGTGGCAAAAGAGCTTGGCTGCGATGTCGAAACGGATTTGGATAAGCTCTGCTCGCGTGATGATGTCGACGCTGTGCTGGTAGCTTCGCCGAACTATCTGCACAAAGAGCCAGTTTTGACAGCAGCACGTCATAAGAAGCACGTCTTCTGTGAAAAGCCGATCGCGCTTTGCTATGCGGACTGCGACGAAATGGTACGCGCCTGCAAAGAAAACGGTGTGATCTTCATGGCAGGCCATGTCATGAACTTCTTCCGCGCGGTACGCCATACAAAGCAGCTGATCGCAGAGGGGAAAATCGGTCGTGTTCTCTATTGCCACTCTGCACGAAACGGCTGGGAAGAGCCGCAGCCGTCCATCAGCTGGAAGAAGATTCGCGCAAAATCCGGTGGTCACCTTTATCACCATATCCACGAGCTGGACTGCATTCAGTTCCGGATGGGACCGGCAACAGAGGTTACCATGACTGGCGGTAATGTTGCGCATAAGGGCGAGCAGTTTGGCGACGAGGACGATATGCTGTTTCTCTTGCTGGAATTTGGAAACGGTACCTATGCTGTTGTGGAATACGGCTCTGCCTTCCACTATCCGGAGCATTATGTGCTGATTCAGGGTACAAACGGCTACATTAAAATTGATATGTGCAATGTCGGCATGACGGTTAAAACTGCAGATGGTGAAGAAGAGCATTATCTGGTTCATGAGACCCAGGAAGAAGACGATCAGAGGACTCAGATTTATCACAGCACAGAAATGGATGGTGCAATCCAGTACGGTCATCCGGGCAAAAAGCCGCCGCTGTGGCTGCACGGCATCATGAAGAACGAAATGAAATTCTTCAATGGCATTATGCACGGAGATCCGGTGACGGACGAATTCCGTCCGCTCCTGACCGGTGAAGCTGCACGCGCAGCAATTGCTTTCTGCAGACGCGGCCACAAAGTCGCTTCGTGAAGACCGCAAAGTTAAGGTTTCTGAAATCACAGGATAGTTCCATTTTCTTTATAAAAATTATAAGCAAGTTCTGTTCATCAAACAAATATGTACAGAGTTATTAAAGAAAGAGGGCAAACAAATGAAACATACTTTGAAACGTCTATTTAGCGCATTTCTTGTATCGTGTCTCCTTTTGACTATGTTCCCGCTTTCGGTATTCGCTTCCAGCACAAATGGCAGCAGCATAATAGAAGTCTTATCAAGAGCAAGTAAAACCGGCTTCTATTATAATTTTGACGGCGATACTTCATTTGACGGAAGCCGTATCGTTTCGGGAACAGAACAGGATATTTCGCGCTTAAAAGCCAGCACTCAAGGAACAGTTATTGTTCGATATAGAAGTACGGCATCTACAAATCAAGTCCTATTTGCGGCGGAAGCTCCACAGAGAAGGACAAATATGGCGCGGTTATGGTTAATAATGTTTCGGGGATGAAAATGCAACGAATTGATTTCCCAGGTGGAATGGTCGCAAATCTCCGTGGAACAACTACCGGGTCTGGCTGGCATACCTTTGTTTACAGTGTAGATGCTAGCGACCTTACAAATACACAAGCAAAATCTGTAACAAGCTTTGATGGGAGTACCACTACACAGTTTCCGAATTTCGCCTCGTGGTTCAATTATAATGCAGAGGTTAATGATATTCAGTTTTTGAATATTGGTGGTACATCTGGCGCGTTGGCAAACTCGAGTAATAATTCAAATTTTGTAGGAGATATTTCTTTTGTTGCGTTTCTTCCAGAATTTATGTCACAGCAAGAAGCGGCGGCAATCTCCGGAGCAGAATGGCCTATTGGTAATCCCTTGGTATTCTCAAAGCATGACTTGAACATTCAGAGTGACGATGATGCAGTCCAACTTAGTGATGACGTTCTTGAGACTCTAAATAGCGCTGATAACATTACCATATTGGTGAAGTACAAAAACACGACAAATGGACCTGGTTCACTTCTGAGTGTCAGCGATACAAGCAAAAACGATGCACATTTCCACTTGTATCAATCGGGCAACCGTGTTGGATTTGAATTTAGAAATTCTGATTCTCCTAAATATTCTGCTTACTGCACTACGTTCGGTTATGAAGACAATATCGTTGCGTTCAAGGCAGAAAGCGGCGTAGGTTACAAGTTATTTGCAAATGGTCAAAAAGGCGGAACGACAGCCAAAACAGGTGATGATTACCAATGGCTAGGCGATATTCCGAACTTGACGACTGGTTATATTGGGAAAATGGATCGGCTGATTAGTTCCAGCAGTTATCCATACACAGGTACAATTGATTATATCTATGTCTTCACGTCGGCACTTTCTGACGAACTGCTTCTTGAGCTGACAAGGCCAACGTCCAGGAATGTTTTTTACGAGGGCGATGCTACAAGCTCGACATTCTTCAGAATTCCGTATTTGCTGTACTCTTCAAAGGGAACCTTAGTTGCTGGTTCCGATACAAACTATGGCAGCACTGGCGATTCAGCAGAGAATATTGACTCTGCACTTAGAATCAAGCATCAGGCACTCAGCTATACAGCGAATGATGGTTGGGAAGATGCGATTGCGCCAGATTGTCTGCATATGAGTGACTATGCAGATGAATACGGATACAAACAAGGCTCAGCCTCCTTTATTGATGGAGTCATCGTAGAAGATACTGAGTATACAGACAGAATTTTGCTGTTGATAGACGCCTTTGCTTGGAACGGCGGCGGTTTCCAATCACTTAATATCGATGCTTATGGACAAGCGCATGGTGGTGTCGCTCGGAGTATGCCATTCGGTGACGGCTTCTGCACCATTGCGGGGCATAAATATTTCCTGCTCTCCGATCAAAACGTGAAGTCTGGAAATGTTAATATGAACACCGTTCGCAGTCGCTTTAACTACGCTGCTGATATTTATGGCGAGAAGAACGCGGATGGCAGATATAACGTTTATCATTTGCTGGGTACACCGACGGAGTATTCTTCCGACGGAACGACAGTTGATGATAGCAATTTGTCGCTTGGTGAGCTTTCAGAATACAGTCTCGGTGAAAATTATGAACTGTACAAGGACGGTCAGCTTTTGCATGTTACGCAGCGCAGCTCGGACATACAGGCAGCTTCGCAGTCTGTGCCGATGAAAATTTTCTATGAAGACTCTGAACTGCAAGTTTACAATACCAGTTATATCATGCAGGTTTATTCAGACGATGATGGAGAAACGTGGCATACGGACAAGATTATTTCTGGCATGGTCAAGAGAGAAGAGTCTCGGTACTATCTGACTGGACCTGGACATGGCATTCAAATTCAGAATGGTGATCATGCTGGCAGACTGGTTGTTCCAATCTACTATCAGCTTACTGGAGGAAATGGTACGCTGACAAGTGGCGCACGAACGGAAGTTATTTATAGTGATGATGGTGGAAACACTTGGGCACACGGTGACTGCCTTCCTGGAACAGTCGGTCATGAATCTGTTGTTGTAGAACTTCCAAATGGCAATTTGCAGATTTTTATGCGAAATACCAGCGGCAGCGGGGGTAAGATTAAAACCGCGACAAGTCTTGATGGCGGCGAAACATGGATTGATGTTACATCGGGACTTGGCGATAATCTGGCCGGTACGAACAGCCAGTTGTCAGCACTTTCATATAGTGGAACGGTTGTCTCGAAAAAAGATGGACAAGCATATCCTGCAGTTTTGCTGTCAATGGCGTATAACACCTCCAGAACAGATGGGCGTATCTATGTCGGCTTGATCAAAGAAAATGGTCAATACGACAACGGGAGCACGAAGTACTCTATCGACTGGGAATACGTCTATCAGGTTACTGAGGCCAGTGCACTCTTTGCTTATAGTAGTCTAGTTGAACTTGGCGATGGACGAATTGGAATGATCTATGAAGCATCGCCGACCACTTCGTGGGCAGATGGTTTGCGGTATATGTACTATGAAGAATTTACCATGAGTGAACTCACTGCGAACTGACGATTTAAATGTTCAGCGGGCTCTCATTATGAGAGCCCGCTACCGCCTAAAAGGAGAATACACAATGGATGAAAAGTTAAAAAGATATCAGGGCATCTTCCCTGCGTTTTACGCTTGCTATGATGATACAGGCAGAGTATCAACTTCTCGAACAAAGTCGTTGGCTAAGTACCTGCTTGCCAAAGGCGTAACAGGTCTTTATGTTGGTGGTTCCTCTGGTGAATGCATCTATCAAAGTGTGGAAGAGCGCAAGACCATCCTCGAAACCGTCATGGACGCTGTTGGCGGCAAGCTCGTTGTCATCGCGCACGTCGCTTGTAACAACACCGCCGACAGCTGCGAGCTGGCACGGCACGCCGAAAGCCTCGGCGTTGACGCCATCGCCGCCATCCCGCCGATCTATTTCCATCTGCCGCCGTATGCCATCGCGGACTATTGGAACGCCATCTCTGCAGCTGCGCCAAATACGGATTTTATCATTTATAATATCCCGCAGCTCGCGGGCGTCGCGCTCAGTACGCAGCTTTTGCAGGAAATGGCTAAGAATCCGCGCGTCATCGGCGTCAAAAACTCGTCTATGCCGACGCAGGACATCCAGATGTGGCGCGATGCGACCGAGCGTGAGCTCGTCGTGTTCAACGGTCCGGACGAGCAGCTGATCTCTGGTCTTGCCATCGGCGCGACCGGCGGTATCGGCGGCACCTACGCCGTCATGCCTGAGCTCTATCTCAAAATTTACGAATGCTATCACGCCGGGCGCATGGAGCTGGCACGCGAAATTCAAAACGAATGCTGCCGCATCATTTATAAGATGTGCAGCTGCCATGGCAATCTCTACGCCGTCATGAAAGAGATTCTGCGCCGTGAAGGTATGGACGTCGGTACTGTGCGCGCGCCGCTGCCGAATCTTGTCGCATCCGACATGGACGTTGTTTCCTGCGCACAGCAGATGATCGAAGAGGCTGTCCAGAAATATGTAAAGGCATAAATCACAGACCTGTTTTTGAATTGTAGCAAGAGGTGCATGTACATGAACGAAATGAGAAAACAGCAATTTACCGAGGCGCATACTTGGGTACGCGCGGAATTGGATCGCTGCGTAAATTTTTGGCTGAAAAACGGCATGGATCCGGAATTCGGCGGCGTCTATACCTGCCTTGACCGAACCGGTAAAATCTATTCCACGGACAAGAGCGTCTGGATGCAGGGGCGGTGCGGCTGGATCTTTGCCCATCTGTGCACAGTCTACGGCACGAAGCCGGAATGGCTCGACGCCAGCCGCAGCTGCCTTGATTTTATGGAGCGTCACTGCTTTAATCACGCCGCAGGCGACCGTATGTATTTTACCGTTACAAAGGACGGTCAGCCGCTGCGGCAGCGCCGGTATTGCTTCTCCGAGGCGTTCTGCGCGATGGCGAACGCGGAATATTATGCCGTCACGGGCGACGAAAGCCGTCTTGCCCGCGCGCGGCAGATGGCAGACCTCTATTGGGATCTCAACCACGGCATGGAAGACCCGGTCGGCATGGAACCCAAAACCATTCCCGAAACGCGCAGCGGCCGCGCCTTCGGCATTCCGATGATCTATCTCAACGTCGCGCTCATCCTCATGCGCTGCGACCCGGAGCGCAAGGATGTTTACGCCGCGCGCGCGACGCAGTGCGTCGAGGAAATTTTCAAGTATTTTGTCAAGTTTGATCTCGGATGTACACTGGAAAATGTCGCTCCGGACGGCACGCCGCGCTTTGACTTCACAGACGGTCGTATTGTCAATCCCGGTCACGACATCGAGGGCGTGTGGTTCCTGCTGGAGTATGCGAAGCAGTTCGGCAAACCCGAACTCATCGAAAAGGCGCAGACCATCTTCGACAACGCCATCCACGCCGGTTGGGACGAGGAATACGGCGGACTTCTGTACTTTGTCGACGCCAAGGGTCTGCCGCCTGAATCTTATGAGCACGATATGAAGCTCTGGTGGCCGCATAACGAAATCCTCATTTCCTCCATGATGCTCTACCGCGGCACTGGAAACGAGCAGGATCTTGACTGGTTCTTCAAGACGCTCGATTACTGCCAAAAGCATTTCTCTGATCCGGTCTACGGCGAATGGTACGGCTATCTGCGCCGCGACGGCCTTCCTACCATGCCCCCTACCAAGGGCAGCACGTTCAAAGGACCGTTCCATCTGCCGCGCTGCCTCATGCAGCTCGACCAGATGATGACCGAGCTCGAGGCGCGCGCATGAACCGGAGGGAGGCAGTATGAACTATCTTGGAATCGATTACTCTGTTAAGAATATGCCTGCGCTTGATCCGGGGTTCATTCCCTTCGGCGTGTGGGCAAAGGCGTATCTGAAAGAAGCGGAGCGCCCGTTCAAGATCGCCGTCGAGCGCGATCACGGCAAGATCACCGTCTATGAGACGCGCCTGCGCGGCGAAGCTTTCGCTGCCGCGAACATAAGATTTGCCGAGCGATTGGTCAAAATGCTTCTCTGGTCAGTTGGCGGCTTCCGTATCTATCTTCAGGGCGACGATACGATCGCCGTGCAGATCCGGGACGCTTACCGTCCCGGCGGCGCACGGGAATTTGACGCGGGCTTTGAATTTGACATGTTTGAGCGCCCCCTGGAGGTCATCATCTGCTCTGAGGACGATTTTCCCACCGCCAATGAGCAGCCCATTCGCGTCGGCGGTCACACAAACGGCTGCCGCATCGGCTTTGACGCGGGCGGCTCTGACCGCAAGGTCTCTGCCGTCATCGACGGCAAGACCGTCTACTCAGAGGAGGTCGTCTGGCACCCGAAAACCAGCGCCGACCCCCAGTATCAGTTTGACGGCATCGTCACGGCTTTTCAGACCGCAGCCTCCAAAATGCCGCGCGTCGACGGCATCGGCGTTTCCTCCGCCGGCACCTTCGTCGGCAATGCACCGATGGTGTCCTCCCTGTTTATCAAGGTCCCGCGTGAACGCCGCGAGGAGTTCAAAACGATCTATGACCGCGCTGCGAAGGAGATCGGCGATGTACCCATCGTCGTTGCCAACGACGGCGACGTGACTGCACTGGCAGGCTATATGAGCCTTGGCACGGGCTGCGTCATGGGCCTTGCAATGGGCACGAGCGAAGCTGTCGGTTACGTCGATGCCGAGGGAAACATTCTCGGCTGGTTCAATGAGCTGGCCGTTGCACCGGTCGATCTGAACGAACACGCCATGCGCGATGAGTGGTCCGGCGATCTCGGCGTCGGCTGCAAATATTTCTCGCAGGACGCGGTCGCAAAGCTCGCGCCCGCCGCAGGCATCGCGCTGTCTGAGCATCTCACACCCGCTGAAAAGCTCAAGGAAGTGCAGAAGCTGGCGGAAGGGGGCAATCCCTATGCGCTGGCGATCTTCGATTCCATCGGCGTGTATTTGGGGCATACGCTCTACCTCTATGAAATGTTCTATGACATCCGGAATCTGCTCGTCCTCGGACGCGTAGCTTCCGGCATCGGCGGCGAGCGCATCGTGTCCGAATGCCAGCGCGTTCTGAACGAGGAATATCCAGAGCTTTCGCGGAAGCTGCGCGTCATGCTGCCGGATGAAAACTTCCGCCGTGTCGGTCAGTCAATGGCGGCGGCCAGCTTGCCGGATATCCGCTGAGCACACCAGAAAGGAGTCAATTTATGTTACATCTGAATCTGATCCGGGTGAGATCACCCGAGGAAATGGCCCGCGCTGCGGCAGATATGTTTGAAGATCTCATCCGGGCAAAACCAGCGTGCGTATTAGGGCTTGCTACCGGCTCGACGCCGCTGCCCCTCTACCGCGAGCTGATTGCACGCGAGCAGGGAGGAAAAATCGACTTTTCGCGCGTGCGTTCGGCAAATCTGGACGAGTACAAAGGGTTAGCGCCCAACCAGCCGCAGAGCTACCGCCGCTTCATGCAGGAAAATCTGTTCGACCATATTTCCATCAAGCCCGAAAAATACCATCGTCCCGGACGGTTTGGCCGCCGACATCCCTGCCATGTGCGAAGCTTATGAGCATCAGATCGAGGACTGGGGCGGCGTGGACATTCAGCTGCTCGGTCTCGGGCACGACGGGCATATCGGCTTTAACGAACCCTGCGACCATTTCCCGGTCATGACGCATGAGGTAACGCTCACCGAAATGACGCGCGAGGCGAATAAACGCTTCTTTGATTCACTGGAAGACGTTCCGACCTCCGCCATCACGATGGGCATCGGCACGGTCATGTCCGCACGGAAGATCTTAATGATCGTCACCGGTGCAGATAAGGCGGAGATCCTCCAGCAGGTCTTCTTCGGATCGGTCAAGCCCGAGGTTCCCGGCTCCATTCTGCAGTTCCATCCCGACGTGACCGTCATCTGCGACGAAGCGGCGGCAAGGTTTGTGGAGGAATGATATGCTTTTTTAAGAATGCCAATATTTTCGTGGGCGGTCAGTTCCAACATGGCTCCTTCCGCGTAGAAAACGGAAGATTCGCTGAAATTTTGACCACCGTCCCTGCGGAGGACGGCATCGATCTGGAAAACCAGTATGTCATTCCGGGTCTTGTGGACGTCCACAACCATGGCAACTCCGGCGCGGACTTTTCAGACGGCGACTATGACGGACTTATCAAAATGGCGCGCTATCTCGCACAAAACGGCGTGACGAGCTTCGCGCCCGCGTCCATGACGCTGCCCTACGACGTGCTGGAGGCGGCGTACAAAACGGCTGTGCAGCTTAAAAAGGCGCAGCCGGAGGGCTGTGCCCATCTCATGGGCATCCAGATGGAGGGACCGTTCTTCTCCGAGAAGAAAAAGGGCGCGCAGAACGGCGCGTATCTGAGAGATCCGGATTTTGCGGCGTTCCAGCAGCTTTATGACGCTTCCGAAGGGCTCATCCGTATCGCGGACGTGGCAGCAGAGCTGCCCGGTGCGGTGGAATTTGCCGAAAAAGCGTCCAAGCTCTGCACCGTCTCCATCGCGCACACCGACTGCACCTATGAGGAAGCGTCGGCGGTACTCGATGCGGGCGCGTCCCACCTGACGCACCTGTATAACGCAATGCCCGGCATCCACCACCGCAAGCCCGGTCCCATTGGCGCGGGCAGCGAACGTGAAAACGTGGTCGCGGAGCTGATCTGTGATGGACAGCACATTCACCCGAGCGCAGTGCGCATGGCGTTTAGGCTGTTTCCGTGGCGCATTTGCCTGATCTCCGACGCGCTGCGCTGCTGCGGCATGCCGGACGGGCAGTACACCCTCGGCGGACAGGACGTGTTCCTGTATGGCGGCGTGGCGAAGCTCGCGGACGGCACACTCGCCGGCTCCGCGACAAATCTCTATGATTGTATGCGCAAGGCAGTCGAATTTGGCATCCCGAAGGAGCAGGCGATCTTGGCTGCAACGCTGATTCCCGCGCGGGAGATCGGGCGCGAGAAGGAGATCGGCTCCATCGAATCCGGCAAGCTGGCTGACTTCGTTGTTTGCGACGAGGAGCTGAGCCTTGCCAGGGTGTTTATGGGTGGAAAACAGATTTGTGAATAAAGGGAATGCCGCATGAAATATGAGCTTCTACATTTAAAGCAATTTTTTCCGAACCTTGGGGGACGCAAAGCGGAGATCCGCTTGTTAAGGTATATCTTCCGGATAATTTAACGGAAATGGGACGTGGTGATGAGCGGCGTCCTTGCCTGATCGTTTGCCCCGGCGGGGCCTATGAGTTTTGCAGTCAGCGGGAGGCCGAGCCGATCGCATTTCACTTCCTGCCGGAAGGATTCAACGTGTTTGTCCTGTTGTACTCTGTTGCACCGCATCACTATCCGGCACAACAGTGCGAGGCGGCAGCCCTGATAGAACTGATCAATCAAAACGCGGATATATGGCACTGTGACACAGGTCGAATTGTGCTTATGGGTTTTTCGGCAGGTGGGCATCTTGCCGCGCAGTACGCAACGTCATATGATTCCAGCACGATTCGTACAGTAATTCCGAACAGCAAGCCGGTGCAAGCGACAGTCCTGGGTTATCCGGTGATCACGGCAGATCCGAAATGGACGCACCAGATCAGTATGACTGCGTTAACAGGAAAAGCGCATTGTTCATCAGAGGACCTTTATCTATTTTCTTGTGAGAAGCACGTTCGTGCAGATACGCCGCCAACCTTTTTATGGCATACTGCGGAAGATGAATGCGTCCCGGTGATGAACAGCCTGCTATATTCGCAAGCACTTGCAGCGAATCATGTTCCGTTTGAGCTCCATGTTTTCCCGCAGGGAGAACACGGGCTTTCAACAAGCGACCGGCAAACGAGCCACAACGCCGGAGAGACGCATCAATACGACCACATATGGCTGGATTGTGTCAAGAACTGGTTGAACGTTACGTTGAAACGCTAAATCCGTGAGTATTCTCGCGGATGCCACTATGCTGCCATATCGTGCGCCACCAACGCTGCGTAATAGCTGCTCATCGTGCTTGGCGCGTTGAACAGCGCGGTCAGCAGATATTGCCGGATATTCCGAATCCGCGTTGTGTTCTGCTTCAGGCAGTCCATGACGAAACGGATATGTTCGCTATTCAGTTTCAGCAGCTTTGACCGCACGACCTCGGCTGGATAATCGTTGCCTGCAACGCGGATTTGGCTGCGGGTGCTGCAAACCGTCTCCTGCACCAGATCGACGATCTCGTCAAGCTGCTCCCGGTCAACGTGAGGATCACTTGCCAGAACGTCGTAGTCAATATTCTCCAAGATCAAGTCCCGGTAGCGTTCAAACGATTCCTTCGCTTCCGTTCGCTTCTGCGCGGTAACGTCCGGAAAACCGGAAGGGAAAGGAATCGAATCGGTAATTGATAAGTCTTTACTTTGTCTTTTTCTTTTCTTAGTACTCTCAGTATTTAATTGCGTTGGATTTTCCAACGTAGGCAACTCCAACATAGGCTTTTCCAATGTTGGGTTATCCAACGCAGGCTTTTCCAATGTTGGTTATCCAACGCAGGCTTTTCCTGCGTTGGTTCTTCCGGCGTTGGCTCCGCGTGCGGCTGCTCGTAGATCGTGTAGACGGTTCCGCGCAGGCAGCCGCGCTCGTCACGTTCGCGGCTGCGCTTGATGTAACCGGCACGTTCCAGCTCGCGCACAGCTTCGCGGATGGCGTCGATGCTCTCTTTGTTGATCTGTGCAAGCCCCTGCAGCGTGTAATCCCAATCGTCCGGCAGCGACAGCATCTGCGAGAGGAGTCCTTTGGCCTTGAGAGACAACGTATGGTTGCGGAGATGGTGGTTGGACATGACCGTGTAACCTTTGGTCTTTTCAACACGGAAAACAGACATTTTTGTGACCTCCTTCGTCTGGGGTTCAGAATTTAAGAAAAGGAAAAAGCGGCGTTTCAACCCTCTTTTCATAAGAGAGCGAAACGCCGCTTCATTTTGTGTATTGATTTGTCATTCAATATTTCGGCACAATGCGCATAGACCGGTAGGCTGCCGTTGTTTTGTTTTCTACAACCAGTATAAAGCACCGCAAACCCACCTGCAACCGATGTTGCAAGTTATTTTTACATTTTGCATTGGCATAATCAACAAATATTATAATGCAAAATCGAGCAATATCAACAAGAACTCAGTTTGCTGTTCATGAATTACGGGAATTTGACAACGCGCATCAAAATCCATCTGGCACAGTGCATGAAGACGAGATTTGCCAAGGATGTTTTCTGCCAAAAATAAGCTCGTCAGCCTGTGCTTCACAGGCTGGCGAGCGGAGCGGGGCGACCTATGCCGCCCCGCTGCTTTTTTGCGATTGCTTATTTGTCCTGATATGCGCGGAAGAGGAAGGTGACAATCTGCGCACGCGTGCAGGAATCGTTCGGCATGAGCTTGCTGCCGTTGCCCTGTACAATTTCCTCAGCAAGCGCCCAGTTCATCGCGGGAAGCGCGTAGCCAGGAACGGAATCGGCGTCAGAGAAGCCGGACACCAACTCCTGCAAGGTGACCGCCTCGGACGCAGCGTAGCGGAACAGAAACGCGACGGCTTGAGCGCGGGTGCATTCGCTGTCGGGAGAGAATGTGTTCTCCGTTGTGCCGGTGGTGATGCCCTCGCTGAGCGCCCAGCGGACGGCCTCGGCGTAGTAGCTGCCTTCGGGGACATCGCTCATGTTCATGGCGTAGTTCACCACGGGAGAACCTGTGGCACGCCACAGGAACGTGACGATCTGCGCACGGGTGCAAGGCTGGTTCGGACCAAAGAGACCGTTGCCGATACCGCCGGTAATGCCCTTTTCCTGCGCCCACTTCACGGCCTCGTAGTAGTAGACGCTGGTGGACACATCACCGAACGGGCTTGTCTCAACTTCCTTGACAAAGGCAGCATTGACTTCAACCTTGCTGGCGGGCATGGTAAAGGTATATTTGCCGTTACCCTTGTCGGTCAGTTTCAGCTCATTTCCGTTCTTGTCAATCACGGTGAGTTCATCCAGTTTGAAGCCGTCGTCCGGCTTGACGGTAATCGTCACGGTGCTGCCGCTGGTAGCATTTTTTCGTGCTGACGGTCACAGTGCCGTTCTCCGTTTTGTCGGGGGTATTCACAGGATAGCTCGGGAAGAAACTGCCGGAAGAAAAACCGCCACTGGAAGAAGGCTTTTTGACCAGCGCTGCGATGGCATCTTCAATGGCTTTTGCCATTGTATCTACTTCAGCCTGCTTTGCGATGACCTTGCCGCGGATCACAGCTTCTGTCGCGGCGCTCAGCGTCTCGATAGATTCGTCGGTGTATGCCGTCAGGTCTGCGGGAATCTTGCCCAGCGCAGCATCAACTACGGAGTAATCCGCTGGCTCCGCACCGCAAAGGGGCGTTTCGCCCTCGCGGAAAATCCAGCCGTTTGTTGGGCTGCTTGCATTGAGTGCGTCTTTGAATCCTTCGGTCTGCATTTCCTCCGGGGTTTTGGAGATCGCAGTTTCATTCGAGTTTTTAATCGCGCTGTTCGCATCTGCAAAATAGCAGTTCGTGATCGGACTTCTCGCAGTCGCATCCTGCTGCATAAAGGCGTATGTACTGGAAGCTGTACCGACTACCTTGCCAGTCGTATAGCAGTTTGTGACCGAGCCGTATGCATATGCAGCAGGAGCGTCTGTTCCGGCAAAGGTCGCCATCGATGCAAAGGCGCCCGTTACATCGCCGGTCGCGTAGCAATTTTTGATATTCAGTCCCCAAAGGCTGCCGGCAAAGCCGCCGGAATATGCACCGCCTGTGACATTCCCCGTGGCATAGCAGTTGCTGATAACAGTCTCAGGGTCGTTCTCACCGTTTCCCTTGCCGATCAAGCCGCCGACATTAGCACCGCCGTAATAATCAGGTTTTACATCCAGTGCGACATCAGCATGGCTGTATGTGATCTTAGCGGCCTTCCCCAACTCACCGATCAAACCGCCGATGGAGCCTTTACCGGAGCGTTCCTTAATTGTGCCGGAGGGGCTGCATTCCTCGATATGCTGACTTCCGTCCAGAGCACCCACAAGACCACCGATCCAGTAGGCTGCCGCCGTGCCACTGTCCGGCGTATTCATCGTCATGCTCAGATTTGCCACATGACAGTTCTCAATCGGACCGCTGGCAGAGCCAGCGAGTGCGCCTGCCAATCCGATTATATAGCCGGAAACGTTCTTTGCTGTACCGTAAATTGTGATGTCGTCCAGATTCAAGTTGCTGATCTTGCCACCTGTCGCACCAAACAGGCCAAATACATCGGATTCCAGCGGAGCGTTTTCTGTTCCGATGGAAATGTTGAAAATGGTATGTCCTTTGCCGTCAAGATTTCCGGCAAACAGATGATAGTCTGTGCCTCCAAATAGTGCATCAGAAAAGGAATTTCCGATCGGCGTCCAGTCATGATTGGCCAAATCAATGTCCGCGGTCAGAACAAAATAGGAATTTTCGTACGGCTGGCCCTTGTTGACCTCGCTTGCCAGATATGCAAGCTGTGCGCCGTCGGCGATCTGATAGGGATCGCTCTCCGTGCCGGTGCCGCCTGCAAAAGCAGTGTCGATGCTGCCGTCCCATGCGCCGTCCGACGCCAGCGCCGCCGTGGGCAGCAGCGTAAAACATAATGCCAGAATAAGAAGCAGACTTCCGATGCGTTTTTTCATGGTGTATCCTCCTCGTATGATGGTCAAAATTTTGTTCATATCCGCCTGACCACAGCGGGCAAAGTCCACAGGTTACAGAGTGGTATCATCCCGTGGGTACCCACGGGATGAGGGGCGCGCCCCTCATCATAAGTTTTTCGCTTCATACTAATTCATAATAATTATATCCGCATTTTTGTAAAATGTAAATCGTTCTAATGTATAAGGCCGCACTTTTTTGAATATACTACTACTCTTTCGTCGGCAAGCTCGATTTGCCAGCATAGGGGCACAAAGAAAATGTTCCAGCCAGAGCAAAATACGCCCTGACTGGAACGAGAAAAAATTTTACACAGATTGTGCTTCCTTATCACACATGAGCACTATCGCCGGGTGCTGCGCCATTTGCACGAGAACGCACTCTCTGCGTCTGATCTGAGCCGCATTCAGAACGCGCTGACATTTCTCTCGCCGCTCTGCCGGGACACCCGCGAAGCCCACAAGGACATGATGGGCTTGACACTAAAACTGATGCCCTGCTGAGATCCAGCAGATAAACGACCACCCGCTGCGTTGCAGCGGGTGTTTTGCTTTCTTGCGTCCCAGCATCGCCAATACGCTGTGATTTCGTCCTGGAGCGGGTGGAGGCTTGCCTGCGGTCTTAACGTCCTGAAACGTCGCACAGCTGGCTAACGCGCTGGTATCTGTGCTTGGAGTGCGTGTTCGGCATAACCAACAAAAACGCCGGTCGAAATTCTACATTTTGCCGAGAGCAAAAGAGAGCCGCTTTCCCGAAAATTCTCCGGAAAAGCGGCCCAAAATCGCGTGGGTAAAGGTTCAAGTCCACTGATTTTGCCAAAACCCTTTTTGATATCTTTTTTTCCGACTTCAAAAATTGGGCGCAAAAAAACCCGGAAGTCGTTGAAACTTCTGGGCTTTTCGCAGCGGCATCTTTTTGGTGCAGCTTGATGGAGCAGGGTACGGGAGTCGAACCCGCCTCCGCGGCTTGGGAAGCCGCTGTACTACCGATGTACGAACCCTGCCTGTTTGATGCGCTGATATCATAGCATCTTTTCTTCAAAAATGCAACCGTTTTCTGGCGAAATCTGAAAACCGGTGTTCCGGTGCAGGGTTCTATGTGTTTTTTGAAAGCTCCGGGCTTAATATCCGGACGGGTTCCGGGTCTGCCAGCGCCAGCTGTCGCGGCACATATCGGCAAGCGTTTTCTTTGCCTCCCAGCCAAGGATCTGCTTCGCCTTAGCGGGATCTGCGTAAACCGTGGCCAGATCGCCTGCGCGGCGCGGGCCGATGACGTAGGGGACGGGAACATTGTTGACCTCGGAGAAGGTGTGCACCATTTCCAGCACGCTGACGCCGCGGCCGGTGCCGAGGTTGAAGACCTCGCAGCCGGTGTGCGCCTGCGCATAGCGGATCGCGCACAGATGGCCCTCGGCCAGATCGACGACGTGGATATAATCGCGCACGCCGGTACCGTCCGGGGTGTCGTAGTCGTCACCGAAGACGGTCAGCCTTTCGCGGCGGCCGATGGCGACCTGCGTGATGTAGGGCATCAGATTGTTCGGAATGCCGTTCGGATTTTCACCGATCAGGCCGGATTCGTGCGCGCCGATGGGGTTAAAGTAGCGGAGCAGCACAACGGAAAGCGCCGGATCGGCCCTGCAGGCACCCTTCAGGATCTCCTCGATCATGAACTTCGTCCAGCCGTAGGGATTGGAGCAGCCGCCGGTCTGCGCTGTCTCGTACAGTGGCGCAGGCTGGTCGCCGTAGACCGTGGCGGAGGACGAGAAGACGAACTGATGGCAGTTATGTTCGCGCATGACCTCCAGAACGGTCAGTGTGGAGTCCAGATTGTTGCGGTAATAGAGCAGCGGCTTTTCGACGGATTCGCCGACAGCCTTGAGCCCGGCAAAGTGGATGACGCCGGTGATGTCGTAGTCGGAAAAAAGCTTGTCCATCGCGGCCTTGTCGCAGCAGTCAGCCTCGACGAAGACCGGACGCTTGCCGGTGATACACTCGATGCGGTCAATGACCTTTGGAGAACTGTTGTACAGATTATCGACGATGACGATATCCTGTCCTGCGTTCAGCAGTGAAACGGCGGTATGACTGCCGATAAACCCGGCGCCGCCAGTCAAAAGAATGGACATATGAAGCCCTCCTGTATCCGAAATTTCAGTGGCAGTATAGCACGCGGCGGAAAAAAGTGCAAGGCAAAAGCGCAGATTCCGTGCAGAAACAGACAATATGATAAATTGTAAGCAAAATATGATAAATGCGTGCGGAGGCCATCCGCAGCGTTTCCGGCGAAAAACGCAAAATGCCCCTTCCAAACGGGGGAAAGTTTTGGTATAATAACTAATACCCCATAAAAGAAGGGATGAGGATATGGCGAAGCTGTACTTTAAATACGGTGCAATGGGCTCGAGCAAAACGGCGACGGCGCTCATTACAAAATATAATTACGAAGAGCGCGGGATGCGCGTCTGGCTGATCAAGCCTGCCGCCGACCGGCGCGACGGCGAATTTACCCTGCGCTCGCGCATTGGACTGACGGCGCAGTGCGAGGCAATCGGCCCGGAGTGCGACCTGCGCGAACAATACGCCGCGCACGGCAGGGCGGACGTGATCATTGTCGATGAATGTCAGTTCCTGACCGGGCAGCAGATCGATCAGCTGCGGGAGCTTGTCGACCGCGAGAACCTGCCCGTTCTGTGCTTCGGCCTGCGGACGGATTTCCAGACGAAGCTCTTCCCCGGCAGCCGGAGGCTGTTTGAGCTGGCCGACTCCATTACCGAGATCAAAACCATCTGCGACTGCGGCCGCAAGGCGACCACGAATGCCCGTATCAGTCCGGACGGTTATGTCATCACCGAGGGCGATCAGGTCTTCCTGGGCGGCAACGACAGTTATATCGCCATGTGCCATAAATGCTATCAGGACTATATCAACGAACACAGAAAGGTGGAACTTCTCCATGGAACTGAACGAGATCCTCAGTAAAGTCGATCACACCCTCCTCGCCCAGACGGCGACCTGGGCCGAGATCAAGGCCATCTGCGACGACGGCATGAAGTATCATACCGCGTCCGTCTGCATTCCTGCCTCCTATGTGAAGCAGGCGAAGGACTACGTCGGGGACAAGCTGCCCATCTGCACCGTCATCGGCTTCCCGAACGGCTACGACACGACGAAGGCCAAGTGCCTCGAAGCGCTCGACGCGGTCCAGAACGGCGCGGACGAGGTCGACATGGTCATCAACATCGGCTGGGTCAAGGACCAGCGCTGGGACGATCTGCTCGAAGAGATCAAGGCCGTCAAGCAGCACTGCGAGGGCAAGCTCCTGAAGGTCATCATCGAGACCTGCCTGCTGACGGACGACGAGAAGATCAAGATGTGCGAGATCGTCTCCGATTCCGGCGCGGACTACATCAAGACCTCCACCGGCTTCTCCACCGGCGGCGCGACGTTCCATGACGTGGAGCTGTTCGCGAAGCACGTAAAGCCCGGCGTGAAGATCAAGGCCGCAGGCGGCATTTCATCGCTGGAGGATGCGGAAAAGTTCATCGAACTCGGCGCGTCCCGCCTCGGCACCAGCCGCGTTGTCAAGATCGTCAAGAAGCTGGAGGCGGAGAAGCAGTAACGCACCCAAAGGCGCTCCCGCGCCAGCTATGTAGGGGCCGATGCCCATCTTCGGCGCTAAGAGCCGCGCAAAGCGCGGTTGCGCCTCGAAACTAGCCTGCGGGCATCGCATCGGCCCGCGCAGTACAGACCGTTTTTACGAGAATCTTCGGCGAATTCGTGATTGCCCAACGGGCCGATGTGGGCATCGGCCCCCACAGGGCTGCGGCGAATCCGTACTGCTCTGCAAGTTTTGAACGCAAAAATTTGCCGCAGTTATTCTAACGCAACAATTCACAAGTTTGGCGTACCGTAACAGGCGTCCCTTTTCTCCCCCTTCTTTTCCGGCAAGGCGGAAAAGAAGGGGCCGTCGGAGACATGACCAGCTCGCAAATTTGAAAAAAACCGCATATTGCGATTTCCCCATCATACACATAGAAAGGAGCCAATTATATGGCTAATTATCCGACTCCGCATATCAATGCCAAGCCCGGCGACTTCGGCAAAACTGTTCTTATGCCTGGCGACCCGCTGCGGTCGAAATTCATTGCGGAAAACTTCCTGGAAAACGCAGTCCTCGTCAATAATGTCCGCGGTATCCATGGCTATACCGGAACGTACCACGGTGTAAAGATTTCCGTCATGGCCTCCGGCATGGGTATGCCGTCCATCGGTATCTATTCGTGGGAACTGTATACTGTGTTTGGCGTGGAAAATATTATGCGTATCGGCTCGACCGGCGCCATGCAGGAGAATATCAATCTGCGCGACATCGTCATCGGCCAGGGTGCCTGCACCGACTCCAGCTGGGCGGGCCAGTATCATCTGCCCGGCACGTTCGCGCCCATTGCGGATTACCATATGCTGAAACCTGCGTCGAAACAGCCAAGGAGCTGGGCCTTCCCTATCACGTCGGCAACATCCTGTCCTCCGACCGCTTCTACGGTGACGACGGCGATATGACTGGCGGCTGGATCGGCAATCAGGCGTGGAAGAAGATGGGTGTCATGGCCGTCGAGATGGAGGCTGCGGCCCTCTATATGAACGCGGCCCGCGCGGGCAAGCGCGCGCTTGCCATCTGCACGGTGTCCGACCATCTGCTGCGCAACGAAAACTGCACCGCCGAGGAGCGGCAGAACGGCTTCACGAACATGATGAAGCTGGCGCTTGAGACGGCTGTGAAACTGGAGAAATGATGCAATGAAACGAGTATTTCTGATCGTTCTTGACTCCTGCGGCATCGGCTATGAGCCCGACGCGGCGGAGTTCGGTGACGTCGGCGCCGATACGCTGCGCACGTGCAGCCAGTCGCCGAAGTTCGCCATGCCGAACCTCATTTCCATGGGCCTCGGCAATCTGGACGGCGTGGACTATCTGCCGAAGACAGACCGTCCGCAGGCCGCGCTTGCGAGGCTGCAGGAGCTTTCGCGCGGCAAGGATACGACCATCGGCCATTGGGAGATCGCGGGCCTCGTTTCGCCGCAGCCGCTGCCGACGTTCCCGCACGGATTTCCTGAGGATATCCTGAAGCCGTTTTCCGAGCAGACAGGCCGGGGCGTGCTGTGCAACCTGCCGTATTCCGGCACCGAGGTCATCAAGGACTATGGCCGCGAGCACGTGCAGACCGGGGATCTGATCGTCTACACGTCGGCGGACTCCGTGTTCCAGATCGCAGCGCATGAATCCGTCGTCCCGCCTGAGCAGCTTTATGCATACTGCCGCATCGCACGGAAACTGCTTACCGGCAAATACGGTGTGGGCCGCGTCATCGCCCGCCCGTTCGAGGGCGAATGGCCGTATACGCGCACGTCCCGCCGCCATGATTTCTCGCTTGAGCCGCCCGCAAAGACCATGCTCGACGCGATTGTCGAGGCCGGACAGGATATGATCGCCGTCGGCAAGATCCACGATATTTTCGCCGGACGCGGCATGACGGAGTTCACCTATACCTCCGGCAATACTGACGGACTTGCAAAGACGCTCGAAATCGCGGACCGGGACTTTACCGGCCTGTGCTTCGTGAATCTCGTTGATTTCGATATGCTCTACGGCCACCGCAGGAACCCGGACGGCTATGCACAGGCGCTGCATGAATTTGACACCTGGCTGCCGGAGCTGCTTGCAAAGCTCGGCGACGACGACTGCGTCATCATCACCGCCGACCATGGCTGCGACCCCGGCTATCTCAAGCATACCGACCACACGCGCGAGTATATCCCCATGATTGCGCTCGGCAAAAAAGTAAAGCCCGTCAATCTCGGCACGCGCGCAGGCTTCTGCGACATTGCCGCGACCGTGACGGACCTGCTTGGCGTCCCGTACCAGACGCCGGGGAGGAGCTTTGCTGCGGAACTGGTTTAAGAGAACGAAAGGGAGAACGTCCATGACACCGGAAGAGCTTGTCCGGCAGGCGCTTGCCGCGATGAAATTCGCCTATGTGCCGTACTCCGGCTTTACGGTCGGCGCGGCGCTGCTGACAAAGAGCGGGAAGGTCTATCTCGGCTGCAACATTGAAAACGCAGCCTACGGCCCCAGCAACTGCGCTGAGCGCACCGCATTTTTCAAGGCCGTCTCCGAGGGCGAGCGGGAGTTTTCCGCCATCGCCGTCGTCGGCGGAAAAGACGGCGACGCCGCCGATATTTTCCCGCCCTGCGGCGTCTGCCGTCAGGTCATGCAGGAATTCTGCGCGCCCAGCTTCATGATCTACATGGGCCGCAGTGACGGCACCTATGTCGCCGAATCCCTTGGCGCGATGCTGCCGTACGGCTTCACCGCAGACAAGTATATGAAGTAGCTTCCGAAGCTGAAACCAGCGGGAGCACGCACAGAACTCTGTGTGTGCTCCCGCTGAATTTTGAGCCGCGCTTGCAATGGAATGCCGCGCTGCAGATCTGTATACGCTCTTTGGCGCGCCGGGTACGTGCTGCTGCGCCGGAATGGAACAGAAGTATAGAATTTTCCGGAAGAAAAATGAAAAATTGCGGTATTTTCTAAAGGCAATTTCAGGCCGATCAACCCATCTACACGCAGCTCGTTGCGCGCCTGCAGCAGCAGATCGTCTCCGGCGGCTATCCGCCCGGCTGCAAGCTCCCATCGGTGCGTGACCTTGCGTCCGACGCCGGTGTCAATCCGAATACCGTGCAGCGCGCCTTTGCAGATCTTGAACGCGCGGGACTGATCTACACGCAGCGCACCGCCGGCAAGTTCGTCACCGAGGATGCAGCCGCCGTCGCCGCTGCGCGCCGCTCGCTCGCCGAGGCGCAGACCCGGCAGTATCTCGCGGCCATGCGTGCGCTTGGCTGCGGAAAGCAGGAAATTCACAATCTATTCGATCAAATGGAGGAACAGGAACATGCCGATCTTTGAATGCCGCGCGCTGGAAAAGCGCTATGGCGCGGCCATGGCGCTCGACCATATCGATCTCGCGCTCGAACCCGGCCGTATCGTTGGCCTGCTTGGGCCAAACGGCAGCGGAAAATCCACCCTGATCAAGCTTGCCATGGGGCTGCTGCAGCCCACCAGCGGAGAAGTGCTGATCGGCGGCCAAGCACCGTCACCGCAGACCAACGCCGTCGTGTCCTATCTGCCGGACCGCATCACGCTCAGCCCCTGGATGAAGACGCGCCAGCTGCTTGATTTCTATGGCGACTTCTTTGCCGATTTTGACCGCGCAGCCGCCGAACGGATGCTCTCGCAGCTCGGTCTGGATCTCAACCAGTCCATCCGTCAGATGTCCAAGGGCATGAAGGAAAAGGTCCAGCTCGTGCTTACCATGAGCCGCAGAGCGAAGCTCTATCTGCTCGACGAGCCGATCGGCGGCGTCGATCCCGCCACGCGCGATTATATCCTGCATACCATTATTTCAAACTATAACCCCGAGGCTGCCGTCATCATCAGCACACACCTGATCGCCGATGTCGAGCCGGTGCTTGATGATGTCATTTTCCTCGATCATGGACACATCGCGCTGCACGAGAGCTGCGAGGAGATCCGCGAGACGCGCGGCCAGTCGGTCGACGCCCTGTTCCGGGAGGTATTCAAATGCTGGGAAAACTGATCAAACACGAGTTCCGCGCCACAGGCCGTCTGATGGCGCCGCTGTTCGGCGCGCTCTTGCTGCTGGCTGTCTTTTCCCGCGTCGCAAATCAGATCCTGCAGCAGGTGCCGAATCCCACGCGCGTCCTCTATATTGTCAGCGTTCTGCTCGCCATTGTCTATGTGCTGGCGGGTCTTGGCGTGATGGTCTTCTCCACCGTTCTGATGATCAAGCGCTTCCACCAGAACTTCCTTACCGACGAGGGCTATCTCATGTTCACGCTTCCCGTCGGTGTCCACAGCCTGCTCTGGTCGAAGCTGATTACCGCCGCGCTCTTTTTCCTGTTCACGTTTGCGGCGGAGCTGCTTGCCCTCGCCATCGTGATCTGGCAGGGCGGCGTGTCAACAGAGCTATATAACAACTTTATATCCGGACTGCGCGAGCTGGGCAGCTATTACACCGGTAACGGCATCGCCATTGCGCTGGAGACCTTTGCGATGCTGTTCGTCAGCCTGCTTGTCACCTGCCTGCTGTTCTACGCGCCCATGTCCATCGGCTACAGCTTTGCCAACCATAAGGGGCTTCTTTCCGTCGTGTTCTATTTTGTCATTCAGTCCGTGCAGCAGATCTTCGGCGTCTGCACGCTTGCAGGCCTTGCAGATGACGGCTCCCTTCTGAACCGCATGCTGCAAAATGTCTTTTCAGGCGGCCGCATGGTCATCGTCAATGGGGTCGTCAGTGAGGCTCCGCACGCCGTCGCCCAGTTTTTCCACAGTACCATGCTCCTGTCCCTGCTCGCAGATCTTGTCCTCGGCGCGATCCTCTATTTTCTCACCTACTTCATGCTCCGCAAACGCCGGAACCTCCAGTAAGCGGCACAGCTGGCCTGCGCCCGACGGCTGCAGGCTGTTTTTTGCGTTCCGGAAAAGAAAAATTGAAAATTATCCTTGCATTCTGACACATTCTGTGCTACTATAGCTAGCGTTTGAACCAAGGGAAGGGCAGTCTGCCTTTTTACAGAAATCTGATGAGAGAGGTGAAACTCATGAAGGAAGGTATCCATCCCAAGTACGAACAGACTACTATCAGATGCGCGTGTGGTGCAGTTATTGAGACTGGTTCTACCAAAAAGGACATCAAGGTTGAAATTTGCTCCAAGTGTCACCCGTTCTACACCGGCAAGCAGAAGCTTGTTGACACCGGTGGACGTGTCGACCGTTTCAACAAGAAATACGGCCTGAAGTAAGAAGACAGTCCGCACCGCGTATCGGTGCGGGCTTTTTTCATGCTTGTCGCAATTTGTAAGAAACTGACGAAAATGGATTTATGGAAGAACTGAACCGAAAAACCATCGACCGGGCCGTGCTCGTGGGCCTCAACGCGGACTGCTTCACAAAGGAAGAGACTGCGACCGAGACGACGCTGGACGAGCTGGAGGCCCTTCTCAATACCGCAGGCGGCGAATGCGCCGGAAAGGTCCTGCAGAACAAGCACACCCCCGACCCCCGCTCGTTCATCGGCGAGGGCAAGGCCGAGGAGGTCCGCCAGCTCGTGCTGGAAACGGGCGCGAACATGGTCATTTTTGACAACGACCTCACGCCCTCGCAGACGCGGACGCTGGAAGATATTTTAAAACCACCGTGCTCGACCGCAGCGCGCTCATCCTCGACATCTTCGCCCAGCGGGCCAAGACGCGCGAGGGCAAGCTCCAGGTCGAGCTGGCGCAGTATCAGTATTACCTGCCGCGGCTCACCGTCTGGAATGAGGAGATGGGCCGCCTTGGCGGCGGCATCGGCACGAGAGGCCCCGGCGAAACGCAGCTGGAAACGGATAAGCGCTACATCCGCTCGCGCATCCAGAAGCTGCGCGAAAATCTCGAGCTCGTGCGCAAGACCCGCGCCGAGCAGCGCCGCAGGCGGCAGAAGAACGAGCTGCCCGTTGTGGCCCTCGTCGGCTATACGAACGCGGGCAAATCAACGCTTCTGAACGCGCTCACAGGCGCCGACATCCCCGCCAATAACCGCCTGTTCGACACGCTTGACACCACGACGCGGCAGCTGACCGTCTCCGATACCTGCCAGGCGCTGCTGTCGGACACGGTCGGCTTTATCGCGAAGCTGCCGCACCATCTGGTCGAGGCGTTCCGCGCCACGCTTGAGGAGCTGGAATATGCGGATCTGCTCGTCCACGTCATCGACAGCGCCGACCCGGAGCGCGACGATCACATCGCGGTCGTGAACCGCCTGATCGCGGAGCTTGCAAAGCCCGGCACGCCCGTTCTGGAATGCTATAACAAGTGTGATCTTGTCCCGGACGACGAAATTCCGCGCGGGAGCGACAAGGTCGCGATCTCGGCGGCGAGCGGCTATGGGCTGGACACGCTCAGGCAGGCCATCGAGACGCAGCTTGGCCGCGGAAAGCACCGCGTAAAGCTGCTCCTTCCGTATCAGCAGGGCGGCATGGTCGCCGCGCTCCACGATACGGCGCAGGTGCTCTCCAGCGAGTATGCAGACAACGGAATTCAACTCGACGCGGTTCTGGATGAAACCTTATTCGGCAGACTGCGTCAGTATGTAATAGAGGAAGTATAATGGAACAATTCCTGGTCCCCGCCGGAGAAGGCACATCGGAATATATGGAAAAGAAGTCGCGCTTTCTGGGCCTGATCACCCCCGTCACGACGGAGGCCGAAGCCAGAGCCCGGCTGGAAGCCGTCAAAAAGCAGGAATACGACGCGCGGCACAACTGCTGGGCCTACATCCTGCACTCCGGCCAGAAGCGCTACAGCGACGACGGCGAGCCGCAGGGCACGGCCGGTCAGCCGATTCTGAACGTGCTCGAACGCGAGGGCGTGCAGGATGTGCTGTGCGTCGTGACGCGGTACTTTGGCGGGATTCTTCTGGGTGCGGGCGGCCTTTGCCGCGCGTACACGAAGGCCGCGAAGGACGCGCTGGACGACGCGGGCATTTCCGAGCTTCGCCCGTGGAGCGTACTGCGGCTCGACTGCCCCTACGCGCTGTTTGAGCGCGTGAAGCTCGAGCTGGACAAGCGCGGCGGGCTGCTCCGGGACACGGACTATGGCGCCGAGATCGCCATGACCGTCCTTCTGCCTGAGCCGGAAGAAGCTGCATTTGCCGCTGCTCTGCGGGAACTTTCTGCCGGAAGCCTCCGCCCGGAACGGACAGGGACGGAACTGCACGGCGTTAAAATCCGATAAGTTTTTAAAGAAAATTCACGCAAATTCCACAGGGAATTCAAAAATAACAGGTATTCTGACAAGGCAAGGTGGGGTTTTATGAACGTGCGCGAACGGATGGAGCAGGAGGAATACGAGTTTTTGTCCCCGCAGGCGCAGAAGGCCGCCGAGACAAAAGGCCGGCCGGAGCCGGAGGACGACAACGACGTGCGCACCTGCTACCAGCGCGACGCCGACCGCATTCTCCACAGCAAATCCTTCCGCCGTCTGATGCACAAGACGCAGGTGTTTTTATCGCCGGAGGGCGACCATTACCGCACCCGCATGACCCACACGCTGGAGGTCGCGCGCATCGCGCGGACAATCTGCCGCGGACTGCGGCTCAATCAGGATCTGGCGGAGGCCGCGGCCTACGGCCACGATCTGGGCCACACGCCGTTCGGCCACGCGGGAGAAAAGGCGCTGTCCAGTATGCTGGACAAGCCCTTCCGCCACAACGAGCAGTCGCTGCGCGTGGTGGACAAGCTCGAGCGCGACGGCGCGGGACTGAACCTGACCTATGAGGTGCGCATGGGCATTCTCGGCCACACGGGAGACTTTATCCCCGAGACGCTCGAGGGCCAGATCGTGCGCACGTCCGACCGCATTGCGTACATTAACCATGACATCGACGACGCCATGCGCGCCGGGATTCTGACCGAGGCTGATATCCCGGCGCAGATCGCGGAAATTCTCGGCCACTCGCATTCACAGCGGATCAACACGCTGGTCGAGAACATGATCGAAAACACGCTGCTGACCGGCACGCTCGGTATGCAGCCGGACGTGGCGCAGGCCATGGACCAGCTGCGCACGTTCATGTTTGCCCGCGTCTATACGAATCCCGTCGCCAAGGGTGAGGAATCGAAGGCGAAGGATATGCTGTGCAGGCTGTTTGAGTATTACATGAAAAACCCCGAAAGGCTACCGCCGGATTTTCTCCCGCAGCTGGACTTTGACGGCATGGAGCGCATCGTCTGTGACTACATTGCCGGCATGACCGACCGCTACGCGGTCTATAAGTATTCGGAGCTGTTTATCCCCGCGACGTGGCAGGTGCGCTGAGTCGCTGCCGCGCGCGATTTTTGCAGGGGCAGATGCCCACACATTCTGAAAGGAGGTCGATCCCGTGGCGTTTCCGCAGCCGTTTCTGGACGCGCTCACCGAGCGCAATCCCATCGACGAAGTCGTGGGGCAGTATGTCAGCCTGACGCGCCGTGGCTCGAACCTCTTTGGGCTCTGCCCGTTCCACTCGGAAAAGACCGCGTCGTTCTCCGTCGCGCCGGACAAGGGGATTTATTACTGCTTCGGCTGCCACGCGGGCGGCGGCGTGATCAACTTCATCATGCAGATCGAGGGGCTAGACTATCCCGACGCGGTGCGGTTCCTTGCAAAGCGTGCGGGGCTTGAGGTCCCGGAGGACGAGAATTACCACTCGCAGTACCAGAAGCAGGAGCGCCTCTGGGCGCTGTGCAAGGACGCGGCGCGGTTCTTCCGCCAGCAGCTGTTCTCCCCTGCCGGAACCGAAGCGCAGGCGTACATACAAAAGCGCGCGCTCAGCATGGAGACGGTCAAGCGCTTCGGGCTTGGCTTCAGCCCGAACGCGTGGGCGGAGCTTACGGACGCGATGAAGGAAAAGGGCTATAAGCTCGACGAGCTGGTCGACGCGGGGCTTTCCCTGCGGGGCAAAAACGGCGGCGTGTACGACCGGTTCCGCAACCGGCTCATGTTCCCCATCATCGATATCCGGAACAATATCATCGGCTTCGGGGGCCGCGTGATGGACGATTCCACGCCGAAATACCTGAACTCGCCCGAGACGATTATTTTCAATAAACGCAAGAATCTCTTCGCGCTCAACGTCGCCCGCAAGAGCAAGCAGGGCCGCATCATCCTCACCGAGGGCTATATGGACGCCATCGCCCTGCACCAGTACGGGTTCGACTGCGCCGTCGCGTCGCTCGGCACGTCTCTGACGGAGGAGCACGCGAATATCCTCGCCAAGTACACCAATCAGGTCATTCTGACCTACGACGGCGACGAGGCCGGGCAGAACGCCACGCGCCGCGCCATCCCGATGCTCGAAAAGACCGGCATCCAGGTGCGCGTCCTGCGGATGCAGGGAGCGAAGGACCCGGACGAATTTTTGAAAAAATACGGCGCGCAGCGCTTCGAGGTGCTGCTGGATGCCTGCCAGAATCAGGCGGAGTACCGGCTGGACAGCCTCAAGCGCAAATACGACCTGACGCTCGACGATCAGCGCGTAGAATTTCTGAATCAGGCCGCCGCTCTCATCGCCACATTCCCGAACGCGGTACAGCGCGAGGTCTACGGACGGCGCGCGGCAGAGGCCGCCGGCATCACGCCGGAGGCCATGCAGCTGGAAATCAAAAAGGCCTACCGCAAGGCCCGCGCCATCGAGCAGCAAAAGCAGGAGGCGCAGGAGCTGGACATCGCGCGCCAGCGCGCGCCGAAGACCCGCGCCATCCGCTATGACAATCTCCGTTCCGCGACCGCCGAGGAGGGCCTGATCTGCACGCTCCTGCGTGAGCCGGAGCTGATCGCGAACGTGAAGCTCCCGGCGGAGGCGTTTTCGGTCGACCTGTTCGGCCGGGTGCTGGCCGACCTGCGCCAGCGCGTACAGTCCGGGCGGCCCGTTTCGCTTGCCGCGCTGGGGCCGGATCTCACGCCGGAGGAAATGGCGCACCTGTCCTATGTGATGAGCCGGGACACCGCTCCCGTTTCTGATGAAGCGTTCGCGGATTATCTGCGCGTGATCCAGGAAGAATATGAGGGTCGGAGCCTGACGCGCTCGGAGGAAAATCTGCGGCTGCTGGCCGAACAGATGAAATCAACAAAACAGTATGGAGGGTAAGCAATGGGAAAAGAATTGGAACTTCTGCAGAAGATGGATCTCACGGCAGAAAACCGCCAAAAGCTCGAAGCGCTGATTACCGAGGCGAAAAAGACCGGAAAGGTTTCCTCCAAGCATCTGGTTGAAACGCTCGACGACGTGGACGCCACGCAGGACCAGACCGAGCGCTTCTATGACATTCTTGAGCAGGCCGGCATCGAGATCGACGTCTCCGACGTGCTGGACCTCATCGGCACAGCTGATATGGACAACCCCACGCTCAGTGAAATGCAGGCCATCGAGGACGAGGGCCTGCCCGCGGATCTGGACGAGCCAGAGGCGCTGCCCGAGGACGTGGAAAACGCCAAGCTGGACGACCCTGTGCGGATGTACCTCAAGGAGATCGGCCGCATCAAGCTCCTGACGCCTGAGGAGGAGCAGGAGATCGCGAAAAAAATGGCCGAGGGCGACGAGGACGCACGCAAGCGTATGTCTGAGGCCAATCTGCGTCTCGTCGTGTCGATCGCAAAGCGCTACGTGGGCCGGGGCATGCAGCTGCTCGATCTCATCCAGGAGGGCAATCTGGGCCTGATGAAGGCTGTTGAAAAATTTGACTATACGAAGGGCTATAAATTCTCCACCTATGCCACCTGGTGGATCCGCCAGTCCATCACCCGCGCCATCGCCGACCAGGCGCGTACGATCCGCATTCCGGTGCACATGGTGGAGACGATCAACCGTGTGCTGCGCACGTCGCACTCCATGGTGCAGAAGCTGGGCCGTGAGCCGACGACGAAGGAGATCGCGGACGAACTGCATATCGAGGAAAGCAAGGTCGAAGAGGTCTTAAAGATTGCGCAGGAGCCGGTTTCCCTCGAAACGCCGATCGGTGAGGAGGAGGACAGCCATCTGGGCGACTTCATTCAGGACGACGAGGCCTCGCAGCCGTCGGAGGAAGCGTCCTACACGCTGCTGCGTGAACAGCTTGAGGAGGTTCTGTCCACGCTGACCCCGCGCGAGGAGCAGGTGCTGCGGATGCGCTTCGGTCTGACCGACGGCAAGCCGCACACGCTCGAGGAGGTCGGCAAGGAGTTCGACGTCACGCGCGAACGCATCCGCCAGATCGAGTCCAAGGCCCTGCGCAAGCTGCGCCATCCGTCCAGAAGCAAGAAGCTGCGCGACTTTTTGAACTAAGAAGGCAGGACCTGCCATGAAAGAATTTCGAAAACACAGAATATTTACACTTTTATGCTTGACAACCGAAAAAATATTCGTATCATAGTCTTATGCAATTTGAAACCGTAACAACGGAGGAATTCAAGATGTTTGAGAAGATTCAGGCGTATCTTGCCTCGCAGCTCGATATTCCGGCAGACGAGATCACCCGCGACACCACGTTCGAAAGTCTCGGCGTCGATTCGCTGGATACCGTCGAGATGGTCATGGATCTGGAAGAGCAGCTGGGCGTCGATCTCGAGCTGGAGGAAAAGATCGCGACCGTCGGCGAGCTGGTCGATTTTGTCGAGAGCAAGCTTGACTGAACGCAAAACGGCGAGACGTATGGCAAGGCTGCACTACTTGGGGAGATAGCGGTGCCCTGTTACCCGCAATCCGCTACAGCGGGGAGGAATTCCCGACCGAGGGTGTATGCTGTGTCGTCTGACCCGGATAAGCGGTGTTGAAGATCTGGTCTTGCGCAATAGGGCTCTGTGAACCGTGTCAGGTGGGGAACCAAGCAGCACTAAGCAGTCTACCCTGTGTGCCGCAAGGTTGCCGTTTCGGAGCTGGCTGTCCGGGTAACGGGTGTAGCATCCATTCGGAGAAGGGTGTGCAGTCCTGCCATGCGTCTTACCGTAAAAAACTCCGGGCCTGAAAGGCCCGGAGTTTTTCATGCCCTGCCGCAGAGAGCTGCGGCAGGGCGTTTGTATTTTATTTCGCGCTGATGACCAGCTCGCCGTTCTGCTCGTCGCAGACAAGCGTCTGACCGGGGAGCACGTCGCCGCGCAGGATGCGCTGCGCAAGAAGCGTCTCGACCGTGTGCTGCAGGTAGCGGCGCAGCGGTCTTGCGCCGAACTGCGGGTCATAGGCCGCGTCGATGACGAAGCTCTTTGCCGCCGGGGTCAGCTCGCACTTGAGCTGCTTGTCGGCAAGGCGCTTATTGAGCGCCGCGATCTGCAGATCGATGATGCCAGTGATGTTCTCCTTCGACAGGGGCTTATAGAAGACGATCTCGTCCAGCCGGTTGAGGAATTCCGGGCGGAAATTGCGGCGCAGGAGCGCCTGCACCTCGTTCTTCGCAGCCTCCGAAATTTCACCCTCCGGCGTGATGCCATCCAGAATCGCCTGCGAACCGAGGTTCGAGGTCAGGATGATGATGGTGTTCTTGAAGTCCACGGTCCGGCCCTGCGAGTCGGTGATGCGGCCGTCGTCGAGCACCTGCAGCAGGATGTTGAACACGTCCGGGTGCGCTTTTTCGATCTCGTCAAACAGAATGACGGAATACGGTCTGCGGCGCACGGCTTCGGTCAGCTGGCCGCCCTCTTCATAGCCCACATATCCGGGAGGCGCACCGATCAGACGCGACACGGAGAACTTCTCCATATACTCCGACATATCGATGCGCACCAGATTCTTTTCATCGTCAAACAGCGCCTCTGCCAGCGTTTTGGCAAGCTCTGTCTTGCCGACGCCGGTAGGGCCAAGGAACAGGAACGAGCCGAGGGGCCGGTTCGGGTCCTGAATGCCTGCTCTGCTTCTCTGGATAGCCTCAGAGACGACGCGCACAGCCTCATCCTGGCCGACAACACGCTTGTGCAGCGTATCTTCGAGATGCAGCAGCTTGTCGCGTTCGCCCTCCATCAGTCTTGCGGTCGGGATACCCGTCCAGCGCTCGATGATCTTGGCAATTTCCTCCTCCGTGACCTTGTTGCGGAGCAAACTCGTCTCCTTGCTGCTTTGCGCCAGTTTTTCCTCCTGCTCCAGCTGCTTTTTCGCTTCGGGCAGATCGCCGTACTTCAGCTTCGCGGCCTTTTCGAGATCGTAACTCTGTTCGGCAGATTCAATATCGCGGTTGATCTGCTCGATGCGTTCGCGCAGCTGCTGCACGCGGCCGATTGCGTTCTTCTCGTTTTCCCATTTGGCTTTCATGGAGTTGAACGTTTCGCGCTGTTCGGCCAGTTCCTTTTGCAGTTCCGTCAGCCGCGCCTTGGAAAGTTCATCGTCCTCGTTTTTGAGCGCTGCTTCCTCGATCTGCATCTGGATGATCTTGCGGTTGATGACGTCCAGCTCGGTCGGCATAGAGTCCATTTCCGTGCGGATCATGGCGCAGGCCTCGTCAATGAGGTCAATGGCCTTGTCGGGCAGGAAGCGGTCGGTAATATAGCGGTTACTGAGCGTCGCGGCGGCAATGATCGCGTTGTCCGTGATCTTGACGCCGTGGAAGACCTCGTACCGGGACTCCAGGCCACGCAGGATGGCAATGGTATCCTCCACCGTCGGCTCCTGCACCAGAACGGTCTGGAACCGGCGCTCAAGCGCGGGGTCCTTTTCGATATACTGGCGGTATTCGTCCAGCGTCGTCGCGCCGATGCAGTGCAGCTCGCCGCGCGCGAGCATCGGCTTTAACAGATTGCCTGCGTCCATCGAGCCTTCGGTCTTGCCCGCACCGACAATGGTGTGCAGCTCGTCGATAAACAGGATGATGCGGCCCTCGGACTTCTTGACCTCGGCCAGCACAGCCTTCAGACGCTCTTCAAATTCACCGCGGTACTTTGCGCCTGCAATCAATGCGCCCATATCGAGCGAGAAGATCGTTTTGTCCTGCAAAGACTTGGGCACCTCGTTCGCGACGATCCGCTGCGCAAGGCCCTCGACGATGGCCGTCTTGCCGACGCCCGGTTCGCCGATGAGAACGGGGTTGTTCTTCGTCTTGCGGGACAGGATGCGGATGACATTCCGGATCTCGTCGTCGCGGCCAATGACCGGGTCCATCTTCTGCTCCCGTGCACGCTTGACCAGATCCGTGCCGTATTTGGCAAGCGCCTCATACGTATCCTCCGGCGTGTCGGACGTCACGCGCTGGCTGCCGCGCACCGACTGCAGCGCCTGCAGGCAGGCCTCCTTCGTGATCTGGTACGGACGGAACAGGCCTTTCAGCACCGCGTCCGCGTTTTCGATCAGGGACAAAAACAGATGCTCGACGGAGACATATTCGTCTTTCATCTGCTTGCAATGTCCTCCGCGCTGTTCAGCGCCGTGTCGACGGCGCGCGCAACATAATATTTATCCGCCTCGCGGCCCGAGCCGGTCACGCGCGGCAGCTTCGCCAGCTCCGCGTCCACCGCAGCCTCAAAGCTTTCAAGCGTCACGCCCATCTTTTTCAGCAGCTGCGGCACAAGGCCGTTTTCCTGCTTCAAAAGCGCGGCCAGCAGATGGATCTGCTCGATCTGCTGGTTCTGGTTTTCAATGGTCAGCTTCTGGGCGGCCTGAATGGCCTCCAGAGATTTCTGGGTATAGTTCTGTGCGTTCATAGTTCACACCTCTTCTTCCAGCGTTAGCACTCTATATTCATGAGTGCTAATTCATTTTGGCTTCATCATAGTCCTGTACCCGGAATTTGTCAAGGGGGAGCAGGGCCGAAAATTGTGATATTTTTGTAAACATTTGATCGAAAAAAGAAGTTTCGAATTTAATAGTTATTTAAAAACTTGCCTCTAAGTTTTTTAATAAACCCTTGCTATGATAATCCTGCAAGAAGCGATAAACACTTTTTCATTTTCCCCTCATATTGATAAAGAATCCCCCGCAGACAAGCCGGTCACTTGTTTGCGGGATTTCTTTCGCCAAAACAGGGCCCGCGCAGCCTCAAGGTTGAAGCCGCGCGGGTTCTGCTTGTCCACGTGGATGAACCCGGCGGACACGAGCGAGCTCATGTGGTGGGAGATCGTGGCGGGAGACAGGCCGATGCGCTCGGCCAGATCCTGCCCACAGAGAGATTCGTTTTTGATGAGCTTGATGATCTCGAGCCTCCGCTTGTCGGAGATCGCCTTCAGCCTGTCGCAGAGGTATTATGAAACGTTCTGAGATCGACAAAGCGCTCAGGGAGCTGGAGGCCATGTGCGAAAAAAACAAGTGCTATCTGCCGCCATTCTGTCACTTCACGCCCGGGGAGTGGAAGACGAAGGGCCATGAATACGATGAAGTGCGCGACTGTATGCTCGGCTGGGATATCACGGATTTCGGCCTCGGCGATTTTGACAAATTCGGCTTTCCCTCATCACCATCCGCAACGGCTGCCGCACGCAGCCGGAGAAATATCCAAGGTCTATGCCGAGAAGCTCCTGTATCTGAAAGAGGGCCAGATGGCGGCCAATCATTTTCACTGGTACAAGACCGAGGATATCATCAACCGCGGCGGCGGCAACTGCCTCATCCGCGTGTACAACAGCCTGCCGAATGAAGAAATTGATTATGAGTCCGATGTGACCGTCCACTGCGACGGCCTGAAGCGCACGGTTCCCGCGGGCACGCAGATCCGTCTGCGTCCGGGTGAAAGCCTCTGGGTCACGCAGGGGATGTACCACGATTTTGCCGTCGAGGCAGGAACGGGCCCCGTGCTGCTCGGCGAGGTCAGCCAGTGCAACGACGACAACACCGACAACCGCTTCAACCCGCCTGTCGGCCGCTTCCCGAAGATCGAAGAAGACGAACCGCCGTACCGTCTGCTGTGCAATGAGTATTTCTGACTGACAACCGAATAAAAGCAGGAGGCAGCCCAAAGTTATGGGCCGCCTCCTGCTTTTATTAGAATGATTGGTATCAGGGCTGGTAAGGAACGTCACTTGTTCAGCTTGCACAGCCGATTCCGTTCTGCCAGCTGCGCTGCTGCGCGTTTGATCAGCACCTTCGCACTTTCGGTGTCATTGTCGAGAACAGCCCGCTCCAGCTCGTCCATGCAGGCGGACAGCTCGTGCTCGATGTCCTTCGTTGCGGCATTTGTCACGGGGTCGCTGTATCGGAACGCGTCGGAAAGCTTCTGCGCGTCTGCCTTCAACGCTGCATCCTCACAGCGAGAAGTCAGCGCTGCCGCACGGGACTGAAGTGCGCGCATGGCAGCCACATCGGTTTTGAGCTGTCTGTCCTGCCGCTCGACTTCGTCGCGCATCGCGTCTGCCGCAACAACACCAACGGCCGCAGCAGCCAGCAGAAGCACGAAAACGACCGCGGCGATCCAAGCCGGGCAGAATGCGGCGAGCGCCATGAACAGAAAGCTCAGCACGATCTGTATGATCAAGTACACAGAGGCGACGCGCGCAATCGGGAAGCCATAGAACTTGCTGCGCGCATCCAACCCTTTTTCAAACGACAGCTTCAGCACATAAAGCTGCAAACCAAACGCTGCCAGCGTGAACACCAATGCCAGCCAGAACACGGCGGTCTTAACAAACGGGATGACAAACGCCAGCACCAAATACGCGGCCAGCACAATGGCAAGAATCAGAATCGTCTGAAATTTCCCTTTGTTCAGTTTCATCATCCATCCCTCCAATCAGCAGGATTCATCTTTCTTCCGTCCGCAGTTCGGGCAGAAGTTCGTCATAATATTCTTTGTACCGCACTCCGGGCAGATCCAGCCGTGTTTTTCTTCCGGTTTCCGTGCGCCGCAGTTGGGGCAGAACCTGCTCAGAATATCTTTTGTGCCGCAGTCCGGACAAGTCCAACCACTTGATTCTTCCGGCTTCTTTGCGCCGCAATTCGGGCAGAATTTACTCTGGATGTTCTTCGTGCCGCACTGCGCGCAGTCCCAGCCGGTTTTCGCTTCAGGCTTTTTGCCGCCGCAGTCAGGGCAGAAATTCGTAGTGATGTTCTTGTGACCGCACACCGGGCAGTCCCAGCCGACCGCAACGGCTGCGCCGACTGCCGCGCCCATCTGCGCGGCATCCTGTGTCATGGGATTCAGCGCGTCCTTCGTCATGCCGATGACGCTGCCCATCGCGCCAAGGCTCACGCCAAGCCCCGCGAGGTCGCCCAGCGCACCGGCGGCGTTCGCACCGCCGCCAAGACCGTTTTTCATCGCTTCCAAACCGACCTGCCGCGACGTTTCCTGCTGATAGGTGTAGCCCTTCATGCGCATTTCGGCGGCTTCCGCCTCCGCCTGCATCCGGTAGGCCTCCGCTTCGGCCTGCTTCTGAATTTTGAGCGCTTCCGCCTCGCCCTGTGCGCCGATGATCTTCATTCGCGCCGCCGTCTGTGCCTCGACCGCCTTGCGGTCTGCGGCAGCTTCCGCCTCAGCCTTGCGGATGTTCTCCTGCCGGACGAGCAGATACTGCTCGGCGTACTGCTCCTTCATGCGGCGGAAATTGGGGTCGTCGTCCGGCGTTACGATGCGGCTGACGTAAAATTCCGGCATTGTGAGACCATACTCATCCAGCGCTGCGTTGATCCGCTCGCGCAGCGCACCAGAGAGTGCCATGAGGTGCTCGTCGATCTCCAGAATGTCGATGGAATTTTCTTTGATCGTCTGCGCAAGGAAGCTCTTGACCTGCGCCATAATCATTGAGCGGAACAATCCCCTGTTCGCTTTCACCGACGTGGTTTCCTTTTGGCTGACGCTCTCGCCATTCTGGCCGCTATATTCCGTCCGCTCGCTGGTATGCGTGTAGGAAACCGTCTGTCCGCCGAGCAGATCCGACTGCCCAAGGCCGCCCGTTGTGCCGACGATTTTGAGCAGCAGCTTGCGCGAGTCAGTTACGCGAATGCTGAACTCGCCCGATGCACCGATCTCAATATGTATGCGGGATTTGGGATCAAACAGCCGGACTTTGCTGTCCGTGCCCCACTTGACGCCCATCTGGGTGGCAAGATTGACAAAGTAGACCTCGGAATGGAACGTGCCCTCGGTGTCGGTCGGGAGCTTGTAGATCTTCTCCAGCAGCGGAAGCTGCTGCGTCTGCAGCGTGTAGCGCCCCGCTCCAAAGAGGTCGAGCGCCTGCCCGTCGCGGAAGAAGATCGCCTCCTGACTCTCATGGACGATCAGCTGCGAACCGAAGTTGAAGTCCTCGATCGGGTGCTTCCAGACGAGTGTTTCGTTGTCGCCCTCGTATTTGATGATGCTGGCAAGGCCGTCCTTTTTTGATCTTCTCGGTCACGGCCCGCTGCTCAACGTTGTTTTCGCAGCCGCAGACCGGGCAGACGCAGAGGGGTCCGCCTTGCTCGCGTGCAGCTGGATGCCGCACTGCGCGCAGGAGAACTCCACGGTCTTGAGCTGCAGCGCTGTCGTGTTGATCGGCTCGTGGCAGACCGGGCAGAGCGCCTTTTCGCCCTTGGACTGGTCATAGATGACCGTGTTGCCGCATTTCGGGCATTTGCGAGTCGCCAGTTTTTTCTGTGCGCACGTCGATCGTGTTGCCGCATGCGCATTGGATCTTCCTTTTTGCAAACAGGCCGGTGCTGGCCTCAGCGTAATTCCTACATTTTGGGCATTCAATGACAAATTTGCTCATTTTCCGTTCTCCTTATTGGCCTGCCGTTCCAGCGCACGGTTGTAAAGCGAGGTTTTGCTGCAAAGTGTCTTGACAAGTGCCTGTCCATCCAGCGCAACGGCAGACAGGTCTTCGGTGTGCAGATCCTGCTTCATCGGCGCATGGATGATTTTATTTCGAGCACCTTTCCAAACGTCAATGCGGTCCGTCAGCTCCGGCGGAAAATATTTATGTGCAAGACTTTTCTTTTCTTCGGCCAGTTTTGCGACGTTTTTCCGCTTTTTATCCAATGACACAAAGTTCTTTGCATCCGGATTCCATTTTCCGCTGTGGCGCAGGATGGATTCCAGCCGGTCTTCCAGAATCGCATACTCGATAAAGATCGCTTCCAAGAAAAAAGCCCTGTGTGAGCGCCTTGCTCAGCCGCCCCATCTGCTCCTTGTAGTTGGCATATTTCTGCATATTATCGGTGATCTGTTCCATATGCTTGCATCTCCTGTCTTTCCTTTATCTGTCCGACGGCAGCTTGATGCCTGTCCAATCGCCGACATCACATTGGCCATACTCGTTATTCCCCACAGCGACCACAGTGCCGTCGCGCTTCAGCCCAACAGTGTGCCAGAATCCTGTGCTGACCGCTACGATGTCCGTCCAGCCACTGACATTGCAGTCTCCATCCCTATTATCTCCCACGGCAACCACCGTGCCATCGCGTTTTAGTCCCACAGTGTATCCGACTCCTGCGCTGGCCGCCACGATGTCCGTCCAGCCGCCGACATCACATTCGCCATCAATATCCGATCCTTTGGCGACCACAGTACCGTCACTTTTCAATCTTACGGTGTGAAAGTTTCCTGCGCTGACGGACACGATGTCTGTCCAGCGGTCGAGGCCTTGTATCTTATTTCCAGCTCCCACGGCGACCACTGTGCCGTCGGTTTTCACTCCAACGGTGCAGTCGTCTCCTGCACTGATTGCCACAATGTCCGTCCATCTGCTGACATTGCATTCGCCATATTTGTTTCTCCCCACAGAGACCACCGTGCCGTCTACTTTCAGTCCTACGGTGTGATAGTCTCCTGCGCTGACCGCTACAATGTCCGTCCAGCTGCTGACATCACATTCACCATCCTCATTATCTCCCACAGCGACCACAGTACCGTCACTTTTCAGTCCAACAGTGAAATTGTCTCCTGCGCTGACGGCAACGATGTCCGTCCAGCCACTGACATTGCATTCTCCAGCCCTATTATCTCCCACGGCAACCACCGTGCCATCGCGTTTTAGCCCCACAGTGTATCCGGTTCCTGCGCTGATCGTGTCCCGAACCGCAAGGGTGTCCCATAGCGCCAGGCTGCGGGACCGTGCATCCCGATAGTCTCCAAGCTTTCCAAAAGCCATGGCAGCCTCTACGGCTTTATCCGCAGCTTCCAACGCCTCAGCATCTGCATACGCCTGCGCGTTTCGAGCTTCTTCCTCGGCAGCTTCTGCGGCAAGGCGCGCATTTTCAATTTCCTGCTTTTTTTGCCTTGGCATCTTTCAAACGGTCTGCTGCGTCTGAGTACGTCCCCAGCGTACTGAAAGCTGTGACTGCAGCATCATCCTTTCCGTTTTCCAGCATCGTCTCGGCATCTGCATACGCCTGCGCGTTTCGAGCTTCTTCCTCGGCAGTTTCTGCGGCAAGACGCGCTTCTTCTTTTTTCCGTTTCCGCCTGCTCTAATTTTTCAGCGCTGTCCTTGTAACCGCCCAACGCCGCAAATGCCGCAATCGCACCGTCATAATCCCCGGCCGCAAGCAGCTTTTTCAGCCTTGGAATAGTTTGCAGCTGGCATAATAACCTTCGTGACAAGCAGAATCGCCGCGACCACTGCGACAAACGCGCCAGAAAAGATTATAATTTTCTTTTTCTGCGCAGCCGCCTCGCGCTGCGCCCGGATGCGCCGCCGCTCTTCTTCCGCCCGCTGGCGTTCTTCCTCCATACGCTGCTGCGCAGCCGCCTGCTCGTCTGCTTTCTTTTTTGCAAGCGCGGCTTTCTGCCGTTCGGCCAGTCTGGGCTCTGTTTTCTGCAAAAATGCATGATAAGCGTCGATCACACGCTGCTTTTCGGCCTGCGCCTCCTGCGCTGCCGTCTGCTCCTGCTGGCGCAGGGCGTCCGCAAGCGCGCTGCGCAGCGCGCCGCATTGCACCTTTGTCTCGCCGGAAGCATATTTTTCTGCACGCGCAAAATTCCGGTCGGTATCGAGCAGCTGCTCCGCACGCTTCTGGGAATTACGGAAATATGCGGCGCGGTCGGCGCAATACCGCCGGTCGAATTGCAGCGCCTTACGGATTTCTTGCGCAGGGTAATAATCCGCGACCTGATATTTTTGAATGCACGCCTCAATAAACGCTTTGTCCTCTGCGCAGGCTTCTGCGTTTTTCCTTGTCGGTGCAGCGCTTTTCACCTGTTCAATGTAGGAAGCTGCATATTTTTGCGCGGACGGTGACTTCACTTTCGCCAGGAACTTCCCCAGATACGCCGCGCCGCATTCGGCATCCTGATTGAGTACCTGCTCGAAGAACTCGTCAGCCTTTCCCCAATCGCCGTCCTCCAGCGCCATGCTGCCGCGCTTCAGAAGCGCCTGCACGTTGCTGCCGCCCTCGTTATGTACCACAACGGTTTCTTTGACTGTTTCCTTTGCCGTCTCCTGCGGCTTTCCGGCATCCACGACCTTTTTGACGCCCCGGATGAGATCCTGAATGAAGCCGATCTTGCCCATATCCTGACTTTGCAGCATGCTGAGTTCCTCGGGCATATCATACGGATCCATATCGCGGTAGCAGGGGATGAGCAGACGGCTGCGGTCGGTGCGCATGAGCGCAAGGTAGCGGCTCCATTCATTTTTGACCCAGACGGCGTTAAAATGCTCCGGCTTCGTGCCGATCACGACCATGACCTTCGCGGAGTTCAGCGCCGCAAAGATATACGGCTCATATTCCGTGCCCGCCTTATCTTCCAATGTGATGCGCGCGAAGAATACGCGGTAGCCCTGCTCTGTCAGCTCATAATAGACCTCCTGCGCCATCAGGCTGTCGCGCGTGCGCTGACCGTCCTCGCCGGTTTCCTTGTAGCAGAGGAAGATGTCGAACGGCTGCTCATTCTGCGAGGTGGCGAGAATGCCGCGCTGCACCTCGGCGATTTTGGCTGCGTCCTTCTGATACTGGCGGCGGGTGATGCCGTCGGAATGCTCGACTGCGGCCAGATAATCCACGTCCTCCAGGAAGCTATCGAAGCTCGCACGGTGGCACGTCGGCAGCCATTCATACGTTGCCGGGTCTTCCACATATTCGATACCGAACCGGCACAGCGCACAGCACCAGTGCGCCTCAGCGTCGTTGTCGTCCTCGGCAACGATCCGCTCATACACGGCCAGCGCCTTGTCAAACTCGCCGCTGCGCCTAAAGTGATTGCCGCGGTTGAAAGCCGCTGCCCGCTGCTCGTCGTCCACTTTGGGCAGCGTCATCGTGCTGCCGCAGTATTCGCACGTTCCAAAGGTCTTGTCCGCAGAGATCTCGATATCCCCGCCGCACATCTTACATTTGATGATTGCCATGGCTTTTTTCCACTCTCTTTCTATCCGCTTCAATCGCCCATACCTTTTCGGAAAAGCTTGCAGAGGCAGCCGATGCCGCTGCAGATCGCGCCCAGCAGCGCTGTCCCAAAGATCATGCCGATGACCTCCCCGAAACTGGGCGACTCACCCGGCATCAGCAGATTGACGATGATCACAAGAATGGCGTATATTACGCCGCCGACCGCCGGAAGATTCGCGAACGCCTCGGGTGTTTTGTGGCTGCGCATGATGATGCCCTGCAGGATCGTGAAAATAAGATAGATACCCAGCACACACAGATACGTTCCGCCGCTGTCCGCGGCGAGGATCGCGCGGAATACAGAGCTGAACGCCACAAACGCGGCCAGCGCGGCGCACAGCCCGATATGCAGTGCCACGCCGCGGCTCCTGCGCCGCTGTTTTTCCTCTTCGCGGCTGCGCCGTTCCGCTTCGTCACGCTCGGCGCGCTGGCGTGCCTGCTCCTCACGATCTGCCTGCTCCTGCTGCTTGCGCGCGGCGGCCTCTTCCTGCCGCCGCTGTTCTTCCTGCTGCTTCTTCTTACGTTCCTCCCGCAGCGAGCTTACCTTCAGCATCAATGCGCTGCTGCGGGACTTGGAATCGACATAGTCACCCAGCGCGTCGAACCGCGCCGCGAGTGCGATCATATCGTTCTCCGACTCGGCCATCGGCTGATCGGAGACTGCGCGTGTGTACAGCAGCTTTTTCTGCTTCATCCGCAGCTCGTCGAGCGTCTGTTTGTAGCTGCCTGCCGCAAAGCGGCATGCCTTGCAGTAATCGGGATATGTTTCGAGTGGCCTTGGTGCGCTGACCAGCGCCTCTTCGTTGACCGTTCTGATCTTCAGCTCTGCCAGCAGCAGATACATATACGCGTGCGGCTCTTCCGGGTCGAGATCGAGCACACGGTTGGCATACTGCCTTGCGCTGGCAAAATCGCCGTCCGCCAGATACATACCCGCGCGCTTTAAAAGCGGTGCCTTCGGATCGGCTGTCTGCGGCTGCGGCGCGGGTGCGGGCGCAGCGGTTCTGCCCAGCAGTTTGTCGATCCCGCGCAGCAGATCCTGCGTCGCACCGATCTTGCCGAGATCCTGTGCCTGCAGCTTTGCGAATTCCTTCGGCATGTCATGGGCGTCGATGTTCTTATAGCACGGAATGAGCGACTTCTTCTGTCCGGCAGCAATCAGCTGCAAATACCGGCTCCACTCGTTCTTGACCCACGGGGCGTTATAATACTCGTAGTCCGTGCCGACAGCCAGCATGACGCGTGCGGAGTTGAGGGCTGCAAAGATATACGGCTCGTATTCCTGCCCGAGCTTATCCTCCAGCGTGATGCGGGAGAAGAACACGCGATAGCCCTTTTCCGTCAGCGCATCATATAAGTCCTGTGCCAAAACGGAATCAAGCGTTCGCTCACCGTTCTCATTTGTCTCTTTGTAGCAGATAAAAATATCATACGGTTCTTCACGGCTGGAAACCTCGATGATGCCGCGCCGCAGCTCCTCAATGGCCTTGGCTTCCTCGCGGTAAATCTTCCGCGTGACTACATCGGAATATTCCATGACCAGCTCAAAGTTTGCATCTTCGAGCACACTGTCAAAGCTCGACCGATGGCAGGTCGGAACCTTTTTACCCGTAGCCGGATCGTCGACGTATTCAATGCCGTATTTGCAGAGCACCAGTCCCCAATAAGCCTCTGGTTCCTCCGGAAATTCCGCGACGATCGATTCATAAACGCCCGCCGCTTTGTCAAATTCGCAGGAAAAGCGCAGCCGGTTCGCCCGCGCGATCAGCGTCAGTTTCTTCTCGTTGTCCTGTTTTGGAACTGTCTGCTGCGTTCCGCAGTATTCGCAGACAGCGATTTGGCTGTCTCCCGCAACGTTTAAATCCCCGCCGCACATTTTGCACTTGATAATTGCCATTCTTTTCTCCCTCTTTCGGTTTTATTTGGAACCCCTATCAAGATGATTTAACGCAAACTCCATGCAGAGTGTTAAGACTTCATTTCTTGTCCGCCCCGTATCGGCTGCAATCGCATCAATTTCCTGCAGCATATCGCGAGGTAATCGCATGGAAATAACAGCAGATTCACCGATGTACTTTTTTACTGGAATCTCCAAACGCAGCTCATTCAAACAATACCACCCCTTTATTTACCATCGTACTACAAATGTATTCTTCGTGCAAGCCTTTTCATAAAATAAATGTGATCGCAGACAAGCGTTCGCCGGGAAGCTCCTGCGTGACGATAAACGGCGTCCCATCAAGGCAGTAATCTACAACAGGAGGCGTCAGCTGCGAACGAGGCTGTGACAGGATCGAAATTTCATTGCCTCCTCAAAAATTCGATTTTCCAGTTTTCTTCCTGTCAAGTATACCATACGGAATGAAATCCTGTAAAGAAATCTGGTAGAAAGTCCAGACGCGGCTGCTATCGGAACGGGAAAGACTATTGCAGCTCTCACCGCAGCCACGAGGAAGTTCTGAATAAAGCCGTCTGGGCACATACAGAAAAGCTGCGGGCGCAATATGCAGCCGAGCTGAAAAAGGTCACGCAGCTGCAAAAACAGTGGGCATTGAGGAAACCGGTCCTCGACGCCCACTGTTTTTGCAGAAAGAAATCCTGCGACTGGAGCAGGAGATTGACAAACTGGTGATGGAAAAACTAGGGTGTATCTGAGAACTCATGATGTGACCGGCAGCGAGGGATTTTTGCGTTGCGCAAGACATTTTTTCGCAGGAATACTGACGTATTTCAAGGAAAAATGACGCGGCGCACCGCTGGGAGTTCTCAGATACACCCTAGCGTTCTGCAACGGCCAGAGCCGCATCGCCGAAAGAAAAACTATGCCCAATGATCAGGTCATATCCCTGAGATGCGTAGTCCGTGAAAACTGCTTCCATCTCGGTAGGCTTGATGTTTTCCGTATATTTTACGGAGATGTTGTAGGTATCCTTTGCTTTCATAACAGCGTCATAAGCGAACTGACTCCATGCTCCATCATTCACAGGAGTGACCAGGCAAAGTGCGACTTTCGCCTGATAGGCATCATCCTCTGTAGAAGCAGGAGACGCGCAGGCACACATACTGACCAACATCAGCAGGGCAAGAAATAAAGCGGTAAGTTTTTTCAAAGTAAATTCCTCCATCCTCACATCACATATAACTGATTTTTTCGCGCTAAGAAAACGCTTAGCTGGGATGTCGTCTGTAGGCTGCAGCACTGCAGAGGGAACATCCTGCATTCAAAAATAGAAGTATTATTTGTTGAATTTTGGAGATGTGCAATATTTTGCAGTTTGATGTTTTTATAAAAAGACAAGTTGTCAGACAGCTTTCATCCCTAGTGCAGGAGCAACCGTAAGGGCGAAATACGGGCAGGATGCGAATTTGCAATTACGGCTGAAAGATGCCTCACTGTCGGTGCGTAAAACACATCATAATACTGTAAAATCTGCACAAAGAGCGGCGGCATAAAAATTGGTTTATTTTTTTAATCTTACTGCTTCAAAACGGAAGGATAATGGAGTAAAATTAAGTTGAATGCAAGAAAAAAAGTTTATTATTGTTCGAAATGCTTAAAAATGCTTGAAAAATCAAAGAATTCTACGTAGAATGGTTAAAAAATGTTCCGAGTTCGCGTTGAGGCTTTGACACAGTGCTTTCTGCTTTAAGAACATAATAGACCTTCTGACTACTAAAGGAGGATTTTTTATGGACAGCATCGATGCTCAATTGCTTCGGATTTTGGCAGAGGACGCACGCTGCTCTGCGACTGACATCTCAAAAAAGGTCAATCTATCCATACCGGCAGTCAACAAACGGATTTCCAGGTTGCGCGAAAACGGCATAATCGAGCGATTCACGATTCAATTGAATCCACAAAAGATTAACAGTTCTGTCCAGGCATTTGTACTGCTTGTTGTTGATCAGTATTCAAGGGTAAACGAACTACTTGAGTTTGTAAATGCAAAAGAGAACATCGTTGACTGTTATGCGATTACAGGAGAGTATGACTATCAGTTGAGACTGTACGCAAGGGATATTACAGAACTGGAAAGCATCTTACTCGAACTCAAAGGAAAAAAGTGTGTTTCCAAGAGCCATACGATCTTTGTGCTGATGGAACACAAACACATGCTGGGACCCTTCACCACCTAGCCTGTCAGATTCCGAGCACAATCAGAACTGTCGCCGGACCGGTCTTTCTCCCCCACCTTTATCACCTGTACGCCAATTGAGAAATCAAGAAGAAACGAGAGAAAAGGAGATGTGAAATGTCCTGTTACGTCAATACCGTCAAAGGCCCTGTAAGCCCTGGGGAGTTGGGAATAACCCTGATGCATGAACACCTTGCAGAACTGAATAACTCAATGAAGCGGTGTTATGCAGATTGGTTTCATGCTGATATCTTCCTGGAGAAAATCAAGCCTGTCTTTCAAAAAAGCAAAAAAATACGGGTTGAGCACATATGTCGATCAGACAGCCGTGAATATGGGACGGGATATTCGCTTTATAAAGCGGGTTTCGGAATCGTGCGATGTCAACATTGTGGCGGCTACCGGTTTGTTCTTCTATGAAGAGAGCTGGCAAATCGATAAACCGTATGAGGAAATATCGGAGTTGTTTATTCGGGACATTGAAGAGGGCTGCGAGAGCACCGATATTAAGGCGGGAATGCTGAAAGCTGCGACGGACAGATTCGGGATCACCCCTGTAAATGTATTTCAGTTAAAGGCAGTAGCTCGTGCAGCGGCAATTACCGGCGTACCAGTAACAACGCATACCATAGCGGCTGACCGGCTTGGTCTCGAACAGGCGCTGATTCTTGAAAAGGCAGGCGTGGATCTGTCCAAAGTTGTGATCGGTCACGTCGGCGTCACGAATGATCTGGATTATTTGGAAGAGCTGCTGCGCATGGGTGTTTATCTCGGTTTGGACAGATTTGGGTTGGAAGTGCTATGGCCGGAGGAGGATCGCGTAAGGAATCTGCTGGAGCTTATGGATCGCGGCTGGATCAACAGGCTCATCATCTCGCAGGACATCCCCTTTTATTCCGACTGGGGAAAAACAGCTTCAAAAAGTTCGAAGCGATCCGTTCTTTTGATAACATAACGGGCTTTACGCATATTTTTGAGAGCGTGCTTCCGAAGCTGAAAGCACGCGGTGTCAGCGAGGATGAAATCCATACGCTGCTTGTAAAAAATCCGGCTCGTGTTTTTCACGGAGGATACACATATTAGCTTGCCGAAAGCAGGAGCTGATTCAGGCCCTGTACCCAGTTCCTATGTTCTGGCGTTTTGGCTGTGTAATAAGGAGGAAGAAATGGATAGTTTAAAAAGGCTGGCCGCATCGGCTGTTGTGCCGGTCGTGGTGCTGGACGATGCAAAGGACGCGGTCGCGACGGCAAAGGCTTTGCTTGCCGGCGGCGTGGACGTGATGGAAATCACGTTCCGCACGGCGGCTGCGGCGGATTCGATCAAGGCAGTCGCGGAAAACTGCCCCGATATGTTAGTCGGCGCAGGCACGGTCATCACGCTCGACCAGTGCGCAAGGCCGTCGAGTGCGGCGCAAAGTTCATCGTTGCGCCCGGCTTTGACGAAGAGGTCGTCCGCTGGTGCGTGGAAAACGGCGTTGCCGTGACGCCCGGCTGCGTGACGCCGACGGAAATCATGGCAGCCATGAAGCTGGGACTGAACGTCGTAAAGTTCTTCCCAGCAGGCGTGTATGGCGGACTTTCTGCCATGAAGGCGCTCTCGGGTCCCTTCGGCGGGATCAAGTTCATTCCGACCGGCGGCGTCAACGCGCAGAACATCGGCGAGTTTATCGCCGCACCGTTCATCCACGCGGTCGGCGGCAGCTGGGTCTGCCCGAAGGCGGACATTGCAGCCGGTAATTTTGAGAAGATCACAAAGCTCTGCAAGCAGGCGAGATCTGCCGCGCTTGGGTTCGAACTAGCGCACGTCGGTCTGAACTGCGAGATGCCGACGCGGCGTCCGCGGTCTGCGAGAAGCTGAACGAAGCGTTTGACCTGCCGGTCAAAGACGGCAGCTCTTCGATGTTTGCATCAGCGGCATCGAGGTCATGAAGACGATGTTCAAGGGCAAAAACGGTCATATTGCGATCCGCACCAACTCTGTGGAGCTGGCGGTGGCAGAGCTTGCAAAGAAGGGCTTTGCATATGACGAAAGCTCGGCAAAGTATAAAAACGGTCGTATGACAGTTGCATACCTCAAAGATGAGTTCGGCGGTTTTGCCGTGCATCTGCTGCAAAAGTAAGGAGGAGCGAAGATGAAAGTTCTGACATTTGGTGAAATTATGCTCCGCCTGAAAGCGCCGGGACACGAGCGCTTCTTCCAGAGCCCGATGCTTGAGGCTACCTTCGGCGGCGGCGAAGCCAACGTGGCAGTCTCCCTTGCAAACTACGGCATGGACGCGGAATTTCTGACCGTTCTGCCGCAGAACGATATTGCAGACGCCTGCATCCGCGAGCTGCGCTATTTTGGCGTGGGCACAAAGAAGATCGTCCGCGGCGAGGGGCGCATGGGCATTTATTACTTGGAGGGCGGCGCGAACCAGCTGCCGAGCAAGGTCGTCTATGACCGCGCGTATTCCTCGATCGCGCTGGCAAAGCCGGGCGATATCGACTGGGACAAAGCCTTCGAGGGTGTGGATTGGTTCCACATCACGGGTATTACGCCTGCGATTTCTGAAAGCGCGATGGAGCTGTCTCTTGAGTCTGTCAAGGAAGCGAAGAAGCGGAACATCACCGTGTCCTGCGACCTCAACTACCGCAAGAACCTCTGGAAATATGGCAAAAAGGCCAGCGAGGTCATGCGGGAGCTTGCCAAGTATGTCGATGTGGCGATCGCCAACGAAGAAGACGTGCAGAAATCGCTCGAAATTACGGTCGATGTGAACGTTGAATCCGGCGAGCTGGACCGCGAAAAATACCGCGCGCTCGGCAACAAGGTTTTGGAAACCTACCCGAACATGAAGTGCATCGCAATTACACTGCGCGAGAGCCACAGCGCGGACTGGAACGGCTGGGCGGCGTGCCTCAATGACGGCAAGGACTTCTATGTGTCTAAAAAGTACGAAATTCGGGATATCATCGACCGCGTGGGCGGCGGCGACAGCTTCGCCGGCGGCCTGATCTATGGGTTGAACAAGTATGAGGACAAGCAGTCTGCGCTCGAGTTCGCAGTCGCAGCTTCCTGTCTGAAGCACAGCGTGATCGGCGACTTTAACCGTGTCGGTGTTTCCGACGTGGAAAAGCTCATGGGCGGCGACGGCACCGGCCGCGTGCAGAGATAAAAAGGAGAGCATCAGCATCATGGAATGGATCAATGAAAAAGCCAAAACTCTGAAGCAGGGCGCAATCCGCGCCATGTTTGACCGCGCGAACACCATGACCGGCGTCATCAGCCTCGGCATTGGTGAGCCGGATATGCCGACGCCGAAGCTGGTCTGCGAGGCCTGCAAGGAAGCGCTCGACAAGGGGATCACGCATTATACGCCGAACGCCGGTACGCTCTCGTTCCGTCAGGCCATCGCCGAAAAGTCCTATCTGAAGGACCTGCACTATGACCCGAAAACGGAGATCATCATCACCAACGGCGGCATGGGCGCGCTGAGCCTGCTGTTCCTTGTCCTGCTGAACAAGGGCGACGAGATCCTGATCCAGGACCCGCAGTGGCTGAACTATGTGGCCCAGGTCGCGTACTGCGACGGCACGGCCGTCCGCGTTCCCACGGATCTGGCGCACAACTTTGAAATGCAGCCGGAGACCATCGAAAAGCTCATCACGCCGCACACCAAGGCTCTGATGATCAACACCCCGAACAACCCCACCGGCTCCGTCATGACGTGCGAGACGATGGCGAAGATCGCGAAGCTGGCGGTCAAGCACGATCTGCTGGTGATCTCCGATGACGTCTACAACACCCTGCTCTACGCCGGAGAAGAAGCACCCTGCATTGCGTCCTTCCCGGGCATGAAGGAGCGCACCGTCATCGTCAACAGCTTTTCAAAGTCCTACGCAATGACCGGCTGGCGCATCGGCTTTGTCGCGGCCCCGGCGGAGATCGTGGACCGCATGACCAAGTGCCAGGAGAACTTCAACGCCTGCGCCAACGCTCCCGGCCAGTACGCGGCAACCGTCGCGCTCGACCATCCGGAGCTGTGCGAAGAGCTGCGCCAGACCTTTGAGCGCCGCCGCAGCATCCTGCTCGACGGCCTTGCCAAGATCGACGGCATCCGCTGCAACCGCCCGAACGGCGCGTTCTACGTGTTTGCCGACATCAGCAGCTTCGGCCTGAGCAGCGTCGAGTTCTGCAACCGCCTGCTCGACGAGCAGAAGGTCGTCTGCATTCCGGGCAGCGCCTTTGGCGAATGCGGCGAAGGCTTCATCCGTATCGCCTACACCTGCTCGGCAGCACCAGATCGACGAGTCTGTATTGGACAGGCTGATTATCGACGAACTGTGCAATACAAAAGTGCTGTATCAGCAGAACTGGGATGCACTGGAGCAGATAATCGCACAGTGGACACCAAAGGCAGAGCTGACTGGTGCGCAGATCATCAAGCTGGAAAAGAAAATCTGCTGTCTGGAGGATGAAACGGAGGTAATTTTAATGGAGCGGATACGGGATCGGGCGAACGCTGAACGCTACGACCGCATGATTCAAAAGCGCGAAGAAGAAATCGCTGCGGCAAAAAAGCAGATCGAAGAACTGCAAAACATCTCCGCTGTCCTGCGGAATCGGCAAACGAAGCTCAAACGGGATATCAGCATGATTGACGACATTCTCTCTGAGGGTGTCATGACGGAAGCGCACCTGCGGATGCTGGTTGAAAAGATCTATGTGCAGGAAACGGACTGGAAAGCTCAATCTGACATTCAGATTAAAGCGCCGTTCCGCACACATCTGGATGTCTATGAAAATGGGACGCTCACAGAGCGATACGGTGCGCTGGATTTTGACTGGGATCGGCTGGCGCGGCTGCTCTATGGCGACGGGCTTGCGGGGTAAAAGGTTATGCTGGGCTGTTGACCTGTCAGGAATGCGGGAACGTGTTCAGTCCCATGATCCGCTGCTGGAACGGCAGCCGCCGTGTAGAATACGTCTGCCGGGGTTACCACCGGAACGGGAAAGGCTATTGCCGCTCTCACCGCAGCCACGAAGAAGTTCTGGATAAAGCCGTCTGGGATGATACAGAAAAGCTGCGGGAACAATACGCAGCGGAACTAAAAAGGTCACACAGTTGCAAAAACAGTGGGCGTTGAGGAAACCATCCTCGATGCCCACTGTTTGGCTTTTTGCAGAAGGAAATTCAAAAACGTGAACAGGAAACCGACGAATTGGTGATGGAAAAGCTCTGTCACCCTCCAACTATGTGTAAGATTTTAGATTTCTTAAAAAGTTCGCTATATAATCAGAATTTCGGTCTATCTATTGGATAAACCGAAATTTTGTTCGTGGTACGCCCGAGGGGACTTGAACCCCTACCCTCGCGGAATGGAACCTAAAGGTGATGTCACCTTCGTGAAAGATTTTTATGATTTGATATAACTCTCTAATGAAGCAATCCTTCTGTTAGCCTGAACCGCACTCGGTAATTTGGAAAGCAGCAACTGTGCGGCAGTCTTGCTGTTTATAGAATTCACACACAAGCAAGTCTGAATTATGTGTGAATTTTTTTGTTGCAATTATCTGCAATTCATGATAAAATTCAAGCACAGATAAAATATATTTGTGTGCGAATTTTAATTAAGAGGGTCGGTGATTGCATGGACAACCGGGAACTGGCGAAAGTGATTATTGTAAGCAGGGGGGTGGCGTTGCGAAATCTGCTGATTTTGTTGCCGCCGGAATCCGTGCAGTTGATGTCGTGAATATGTGCAACGCCGGTTACCTCGAACGAGTACGCCACGGCTATTACAGCCTCACCGGGGAAAGTATTGTTTCTGAGGAGCAGCTTCTCGCAACGCTTGTTCCGCAGGGGATTGTGTGCGCAGAATCAGCCCTCTTCTACTATGGATACAGTGATTTCGCACCACGTAAATGGTCCATAGCGGTGCCTCGTACTATGTCCAGAGCAAAACTTGAAGTGGATGCGCTTGTTCTGCAGGCGTACTTTGTGCAGGATAACCTGTATGAACTGGGTAAAACCACAGGGCGCTTTCAGGGTGTTGAATTGCCTGTTTATGACCGGGAAAGAACTATTTGCGACTGCTTCAAATATCGTTCCCGGCTGGACAACGAAATGTTTTCCAAGGCGTTGAATGCTTACGCAAACGATACGAAGAAAAATCTGAACAACCTTTCTGCATACTCTAAAAAGCTGCGAGTTTATAAAAAGTGACTGAACTGATGGAGGTGCTGCTCAATGCCTGATGTTGCGGCATCTGTACTGGCGAGATTGAAAACAAAGCGAACGAAAGCGGAAGAACCTATCAACTTTGCCTGCAGCTTTTTTGCCAGGAGGAATTTCTGCGCCGATTGGAAGAATCCAAATATGCTGAAAATCTTGTACTTAAGGGCGGTTTGTTCATCTATACCATTACCGATTTTGACAGTCGTGTGACAATGGATATAGACTTTCTTCTCCGGAAAGTGCCAAACACACCGGAGCAGCTGAAAACTGTGCTGGAGGAAATTATTTCCGCTCCTACTGGAAATGATTTTGTGACTTATGAAATTAAAAGTATTGCGCCGATTGCTGTAGCGAAAAAAAATACGCAGGAATCGGTGCATCCCTCGTGGCTCGGATCAAGAACACAAAAACACCGCTCAACATTGATTTTGGTGTAGGTGACGTTATCGTTCCAAAGTATGAAAAGAGGAAGATTCCTACGCAGCTTGAAGATTTTTCCGCTCCGGCGGTAAATACATACTCTCTTGAAACGACCATTGCAGAAAAAATCGATGCAATCCTCAATCTGATGGAATTCTCCAGCAGAATGAAGGACTATTACGATATTTATTATCTGGCAAATAAATTTGACTTTGACGGCGTGTTGCTGACCGAAGCCATGAAAAAGACCTTTGCCAACCGTGACCACAGTTTTACCGTGAAGCAATTCGAGCAGGTGATGGCTTTCAACAGCGATGAAGCAATGCAGAAAAAGTGGAAAGCATTCTGCCGCAAAACCGATATAAAAAACCGACGATTACAGTACTGTGCTTAAAACGATCAACGAATTTCTTTTTGAGCCGTTTGTTGCAGCTGTGGAAGGCAGAAACTATGTGAAACGCTGGTCGGTGTCAGAAAACAAATGGAGCTGATGCCGAAAAGATAAAGAAAGGTATATTTCAATGGCCAAGAAGAAAGTGGAAGAAAAAATCAATCTGGACGCTATCCTGTTTAAATGCCGCGATATTCTGCGCAAGGCGCGCAACTCCGGATCGTTCTTTGAAAAACGCGATATGATGCTCACGCTGGTGTTTTTGCGTTTCATTGGTGAAAAATTTGAAGATGGCGTAGAGAACTTACGGCAGAATCTGATCAAAGAGGGACTTGACCCTGATGACGAAGCAATTAAAGCCGCGTTTTTGGATGACCCCACTTTTACGGACGGTACATATAACCTGCCTGTGGATGCGCGCTGGTCAACGATCATCCAGACGCCTGCACCTAAGCTGAATGTCGCCCTTGATACTGCTCTGCATAGCATTGCTGCCAGCAGCAAACAGTTGAAGGGGTGTTTTGTGGAGGGCACGTTTACCACACGCAATCTCGCTCCCAACGATATCAAGCAGGTAGTCGATGAAGTCAATAAGATCAGTCACAGGGTCTTTGGCGAAGAGAAAGATCTGATCGGCCGCGTTTATGAGTATTTCCTGAAAGAATTTGCTGTCAACGCCACGAAAGAAGAGGGCGAATTCTACACCCCACACGATGTTGTGCAGCTGATCGCGACGATGATCGAGCCGTTTGACGGCACACTCTATGACCCCTGCTGCGGTTCTGGCGGTATGTTTGTCCAGAGTACCGATCTTATCCGGGAAAAGCGCGGCGATATCAGGAGAATCAATGTCTACGGTCAGGAAAAGGAAGCTGCAACCTACCGTCTGGCGAAGATGAACCTGGCCCTGCGCGGCATCAGCCATAATCTCGGCGAAGAAAGCGACTCCACTTTTTACGCACGATCTGTTCAAAGGTCTTTACTTCGACTACATCATGGCCAATCCGCCCTTCAATCTGAAAGGCTGGTACGACGAGAATCTGAAAAACGATTCCCGCTGGGTGGATTACCAGACGCCGCCGGAGAGCAACGCCAACTATGCATGGATCCTCCACATTCTTTCCCATTTGAAAGCGCTCAAGGGTGTTGCAGGATTCCTGCTGGCCAATGGCGCTTTGGGCGACAGCGATACGCTTGAGATCCGAAAAAGCTGATCCAGAATGATAAGGTCGAAGCCATTATCATTCTTCCACGCGAACTGTTTATCACCACGGATATCAGCGTCACCCTCTGGATCCTGAATCAGAATAAAAAGGGCGGAGAGTATCACGGCAGAATACTGCGCAACCGCGAAAGCGAACTCCTGTTTATAGATCTGCGTACTTGGACAGAAAATCCGGTTAAGAATGAAAGCAAAAAGAAAGTCTTTTAAGCAGCGAACAGATTCAAAAAGCCGCCGACATTTATCACACATGGCAATCCGAGGGAACCGACGGCGCAAATTATGCTGTGCCGGAGCTTTACCGCAGCGTCAGTAAGGACGAAATTGAAAAGCAGGGCTGGAGTCTTGTCCCCAGCAAGTATATCGAGTTTATCGACCATGATCTGGAGATCGACTATGCCGCTGAAATGAGCCGTATTCAAAAAGAGATGCGGGAAGTGCTGGCGCAGGAAATGAAATCCCAAAAGATGCTTGAGGATGCCTTCAGGGGATTGGGTATGGCATTGAATAACTATAAATTGGGCGATTTGGATGCGAATTCAGAAGAAAACAAAGATTTAATATATGGCATTTTTGAAAAAATACTAAAGGAATTTCAAACTTTGTGGAAAATTGATGTGTCAGGCGTTAATTTGAAAACGTTCCTCGTTGTAAGAAATGGATTCGTTTTTAACCACAAAATTACATGACAAATTTGGGAATTTGTTTACAATACATCCGATGAGACATATAGCATTTTACGAATGATTATGTGTCGTTATATGTCAAGCCGGAAGTTTTCAGAAAACAGAATTCTGCTGCCAGACTATCTATATATATATTTTTGCGCCCTGAGTTTGATCGGATATATGCTATTAACAAAACATATGGCAGTGCCACACTATTGTTTTTAGCTGGGACAATTTTGCGAATTAGAAATTGAACTTCCCGATTTACCGACACAGCAGAAATATGTCGATGTCTATAATGCAATGGTCGCCAATCAGCAGGCATACGAGCGCGGCTTGGAGGATTTGAAGCTCACTTGTGATGCACGTATGATTGATAAAGTTAAGCATACCGCCACTAAAAGGCCAACCCGTAAATTGTTGATTGAAGTCGATGATTCGAAACGAGGATGGTGCAGTTACAAGTGTGCATGGGTATAAATATATCGAAACAGTTTATGCCGTCCATTGCAGATATAACCGGAGTTGATCTTAAAAAATACAAACTTGTTCAGAACGGACAATTTGCATTTTCGGGTATGCAGACGGGGCGGGATGAGTGTATCAGAATTGCGCTTTTTTACAACGAAGATATCCCGACCATCATTTCACCTGCATACACAGTTTTTTGAAACTAAAGATGAGTCGGTTATTCCTGAATACATTATGATTTGGTTTTTCGCGCGGAAACCGACCGACGGGGATGGTTTATGAGCGATTCCAGTATCCGTACCAACCTTGACCTTGATCGATTCTATGAAATTGAAATACCTGATTCCCGATGAGAAAATGCAACAAGCAATTGTAGATATTTATACTGTGTATAACTTTGCGCAGGAATACCAACGAGCAGCTAAAGAAGCAAATCAAGGACATCTGCCCGATTTTGATTCGGGGATCGCTGGAAGACGGAGGTGAACCCAATGGCGAACCTGCATAACTATCACGGACGCTACTGTGAGTCGGACTATGAAAACGCATTTCTTTCCTATTTGGAGGAAGCAGGTGGAGCTATCTGGCCCGGAAGCAGCCTCCCGCGCGATTCCATGCGGGACGTGTTATACACTGATGACATGGAGTTTTTCCTGAACAGAACCAACCCGGATCTGACTGCGGATGAGATTCAGCAGATCATGGACACCGTGCGCCTTGCGGGTGCGGAAAGTGATTTTGCCACGCTGCATAAGGTGTACGACTGGATGGTGAACGGAATTAATTCACCCCGCAGGCGGCTCTTCCCAGAATGGTCAATTTGATTGAGTTTGAGGATCCGGAGAAAAATGTCTTCCGCGCGGTTAATCAGTTCACCGTGGAATACACCAACAACGGGCAGACGCAGACCCGCCGCCCGGATATTCTTCTTTTTGTCAACGGAATGCCGCTGTGCATCATCGAGCTGAAGAACCCGGCGGATAAAAACGCGACGATTTACGATGCATGGGAACAGATCAATATCCGCTATTGGCGCGATATTCCGCATCTGCTGCATTATTGCCCGCTGGCCTGCATTTCCGACGGTGTGAAAACGCGGCTCGGCACTGTCCGCGCACCCTATGAACACTTTTTACGCGTGGCGCCGTGTGAATGACGGCGATGAAGTGTCGCTTTTGCCGTTCGACGAGGTGCAGACCATGATACGGGCGTGTACAGCCCGGTGCGGTTTCTTGAGATTTTCCGCGACTACATTTACTTCCAGGACAGAGCGTTCGACAGCGAGGAGCGGGAGATCGTCTGCCGCTATCCGCACTTCTTTTGCTGCTCGCCTGCTGAAGCAGAGCATCATTCGATCTGTCGTAGAGAAAAGCGGCAAGGGCGGCACCTATTTCGGCGCCACAGGCTGCGGAAAGACCTACACGATGGCGTTCCTTGCCCGACAGCTTGCTCTGCGGTGTACCGGCATAAAGGAAATCGGCTCTCCGACGATCATTATGATCGTTGACCGCGACGATCTTCAGAAACAGGGATCGAAACTATTTACCAAGAGCAAGGATTTTTTGAATCTTGGTGAGGTACAGGTTGTCCGAAGCCGTAATGCCCCTGCGGCAGGAGCTTGGTATGCGGGAAAGCGGCGGCTTTTTATATCTGCACGATCCAAAAATTCTGTGACCGTGAAGATGACAAAATCGGACTGATCAACAACCGTGCCAATATCATTTGTTTTCTCTGACGAGGCACACAGAACACAGCTCGAACACGCAAACCGGATCAGGTTCAGCAAGGATACGGATGAAAATATGAAGGCGATGGTATCCAAGCCGTATGCAAAGGTTTTGAAAGAGGCATTCCCACACGCAACCTTCGTCGGCTTTACGGGCACACCCATCGACCAGACCTATCAAACCTTCGGCGCGGAGATCGACCGTTATACGATGGATCAGGCTGTGGCCGACGGTATCACTGTGTCCATCAAATATCATCCTAGGATCGCCAAGGTCTTGCTTGATCAGGAAAAGGTCGAGCAAATCGAAGCGTACTACCAGAGATGCTTTGACGATGGCGCAACGGCAGAGGATATTGAGACCAGCAAAACAGCCATGAGCTCCATGGAGATCATTTTGGGAGAGCCTTCCCGGTTGGAGCGCCTTGCCGTTGATATTCATGACCACTACGTTTCTGCCTGCGCCAACGACCCGGATAGAGTGCAAAAAGCGATGATCGTATGCTCCAACAGAAAAATCGCCTATGATCTGCTGCAAAAAGTTCAAGGAACACTATCCGGAATGGTTTGAGAAAAAAGAAGGTGCCCGATGGCAGTTCAGCTTCCGAAGAAGAATTGCGCGAGTTAAAACCGATGTCATTTATTGCGATGGTGGCAAGCGTCGCCAGCAACGATGCGTCGGATATGTACAAGTATCTCGGCGGCGCTGCGAACAGCAAACGGTCCGAGGAACTGGACGCCGCGTTCAAGCAGGATAAGTCCAATTTCCGTATTGCCATAGTCGTTGATATGTGGATCACAGGCTTTGATGTCCCCTCTCTGACTTATATGTATAATGATAAGCCACTGGAAAGACATCTGCTGATTCAAACCATCAGCCGGGTCAATAGAAAATATCCCGGCAGAGATTATGGCTTTATTATCGACTATATCGGGATCCGCGATAATATGCGCAAGGCTCTGAAAATCTACGGTGGTGATAACTCTATTGCACCTACGGCAGACGACGTGCAGCAGGCCACCGATGTGTTCAGAGAAGAACTTTCGATCCTGAAGGATCTCTTTTTCGGGGTATGATCTGACTCCGTTCCTCAACCCAGCTGGAGATCCTACCCTGCGGTACAGACTTTAGCAAAAGCCGCCGAGTATGTTTTTGTTTCCGCACAGGAATTGCAAACAGAAATCAAGGGCGGCAAAGATGTCAGGAAAGTCTCGTTCAAAACATATTTCCTGAAAACTGTCAAGAGAATGCGGGCAGCGCATGATATCTGTCAGCCGTCCGGTGAACTGGATGAAGAGGAATCTGCTCTCGCGCAGTGCTTCATGGCCATTGCAGGATTTGTGCGCAAAATGAATGGCACCGATACTGAAGTCGATACCGATACCATGAACCGCCATGTGGCAAAGATGGTCGAGGAAGCACTAAAGTATAACGAGGTCGAAAGCGTTCTGGAGGATGGAGAACCCGAGGATATTTTCAGCCCTGAATATTATGAGAAGCTGTCTGATGTGAAAATGCCTGCATCCAAGCTGGAACTGCTGGTAAAAAAATGCTTCGCAAGCAGATCATGGAATACGGCAAAACAAATCAGATGGAATATCAGGAAATGGAGGAAACCATCAAACAGTAATGAACGCAGACTGCAGAGGAAGCCGGCGCCAAACTTCTGAGGAAATTATCAGAAATGCTACAGAACAGGCCTTACGCATTCTGCGTGAAATGAATGCTTCCGGAAGATTGGTCTCACTTTTGAGGAGAAGGCATTCTATGATATTTTGATGGCGCTGCGCGACGGTACAATTTTGAATAGATCCATGCGAAGCGGCGTTTTACTCGCGGCGGTAGATTTTCAGCAGTTCGTCCTGCGCATGGCTTTGCATATACTGCCGCATCGCGCCGACCTCTTTGCAGGTGCGGCCGCGGCTGTCGAACACGCGGCTGCAATATTCTGTACTGCCGTGAACAGTAAGCGCGAAATACTTGCCGCAGTTCTTGCAGGTGCGCATCGCAAGCCTTTGACGGATGCACTCGCGCAGAGAAAAGTCGATCAGATCATACATACCTTGCGGATAAAGCACTTCGGTGAACTGCTTTTCTTCCACGAACTCAAACGAAATCTTCATCGGCTGGAAGTCAAATTTCTGTAAAGACGGAGCCTGCTCATATGCCTGCGCCCGAATGGAGAAGTCTACGTCTGCGATGCTTGCGTCCAGAACTGTCTGGAACAGGCGCAGAATTTGCTGCTGCATGGTCGCAAGGTTGCTTGGGACGTGCGCCAGTTCTTTGTGCGGCAACAGCTTCGTCGGATTTTTGAAATCCGGCGTTGCCTGCTTCAGTCGGTTGCTCCAATCCAGCCACAGGTAGAAGAAATACGGATGCCCGTCCTTGAAATCATCCAGAAGCTTTTGCACTGGCTTCAGGCACTTCGCATCACGCGTTTGATAAAATTCCAACAACGCACGGTCGGCTTCGTGAAACCGAGGTTCCCACGAATTGATATCATAATACACGAATGACAGCAGACTGTCCGGAAACGGACGGTCTGCTATTTATGCGACATACTCAGCGTTTCCGTCCTTGCACTCCAACGTTTCCTTGCCGTCCAGAAGATAAAATTTACACTGAAAATCAGACATGGTTGCACCTCGAAATAGATTTATAGAAAATAATATTATAAATTAGTCTTGACAATATTTTAGAGTTATGTTAGTCTAAAAATAGAAAACAAATCTATTGACTAGTTATAAGTCTAAATCATGAAACACAGAATGTCAATAGCAAACGGAAAGGAAGTGAAAAAATGGCCAAACTGGAAACCATCACAGCGGAAGATCTGCAAAACAGGACATATGAACCGACGCACTTTCTGGTAGATGAGCTTATTCCAGAGGGCTTGCATATCCTCGCGGGTGCGCCGAAGATCGGCAAGTCGTGGCTGGCGTTGTGGCTGTGCTTATGCGTTGCGCAGGGGCAGCCTCTCTGGAATTTCGCAACGACGCAAGGCGAAGTTCTGTACCTCAGCCTCGAAGATTCGTTTCAACGCATCCAAACGAGACTCTTTGACTTGACGGAGGACGCGCCGCCAACGCTGCATTTTGCAATTATGGCGGACACACTCAAGCGTGGGTTGGAGCAGCAGATCGAGCAGTTTTTGACAGAGCATCCTGACACAAAACTCGTTGTGATTGATACGTTGCAGCGCGTGTCCGCAGCGCTGGCAGTGACAGCAATTTGTATGCAAATGACTATCAGGACATCGGACTTGCTTGAAACAGCTTGCAGACAGGCGGCACATCGCAATTTTGCTGATTCACCACCTGCGGAAGCTGCACGATGACGATCCGATGAATATGATCTCCGGCTCGACAGGCTTAAGCGGCGCGGCAGATTCGACCTTTGTTCTCCAGAAAAGTTCTCGCCTTGCCAACATTGCCTCGCTGCATTGCACCGGGCGCGACATTCCAGATCGCATATTGAAACTCGAATTCGGCGAGGAAGATCACATCTGGAAACTGCTTGAGGACAGCAAAACTTGCAGCAGTGCTTCTAAGATTTCAACGCTTCAACTCACAAAACTTCTCTCTGAATTGCTCCGTGCCGATTCTACATATCTCGGCCCACCATCGGCACTGTCCGCAAAGATCGACCCTGACGGCAGCCTCGGTATCACACCGAAAAAGGTCACGCGGTTGGTGCGGGAAAGCGTTGCGGCTCTAAGAGGAAATGGGATTCTGGCGGATACCTACCGTAGCGACGGCAAACGGTGGATTTCGATTAAACGTGCCGATCGTGCCGATTTTCCGTCCGTGAAAATAACCGGCACGATCGACCCTGCGGGTGCGCCGAGCGCCTGCACCGCGCCGTGAGGCGCGTGTCGCCGCTGTGTGCGGTTTCTGCCCCGACTGCGGGTGTGTGCGCAGCAACGGTAAAAAAGCCCACGTTGCACCGATGTGCGGGCAATGTGAGAAAACACAGGCGCAATACGCCAGTCCAACGCAGAGAAGCCCCGCCGCAGCGGGGAAGAATCCTCCCGTTCGGGAGGAGCCAGCATCGCATTTGGCTAGTCGCCGGTGTCCCGGCGTCCTGCCAAATGCTCTCAAATCGGGCAGAAGCCCGTGCCCACTTTTACGAACGGAGGAAAGATGAAAAAAGACAAACGATTCAGCATTCGGATTTCAGAACCGGATTTAGAAACGATCCGCCGAAAAAGCAGCGCAGGCGATTCAGCATGAGTCAGAGCGATTATGTGACGGCGTGTTGTCTCGGAAAACGCATCGTGATTCTTGACGGACTCAGGGAAGTCCTGCGGCAGCAGAAGGCCATCGGCAATAATCTCAACCAACTGACTGTGCTGGCGAACATGGGGCAAGGTCCAGTTCGCCAATTTGGATTCTGCCGCGCACGAGTTTTCAAAAATCAATACCGCTCTGCGGAAAATGCAGGAGGGGGGCGTAGTCAAATCGCAATCGTCCACTTCGTGAACTACAAAAAAGGGGACGCAGACGCGCGGCTGCATGAAAAGCGTCATGCGCTACGTTTCCAAACTCAGTAAGACGCTCTGGAATGGACAGCAGCTTGTCAGCGGCATTGGCTGCCAACCGGAAACGGTGTTCGACGAATTTCTCAGTACGAAGCTCCTGCACCACAAGGACGGCGGTGTGATGTTCTACCACATGGTGCAAAGTTTTCCCGAAAGGCGCTGACGTTGACCCCGCGCACGGCGCACGAAGCAGCACTGCAGGTTCGCCGGATATTTCGAGGGCTGCGAGGTTCTGGTCTGTACGCATACCGACCGTGAGCATATCCACTCGCACTGCATCATCAACAGTGTGAATTTTGAAACCGGTAAAAAAGCACATATGGCAGATAAACAGATTCAGGCGCTGCGTGTTCGCAACGACCAAATTTGTGAGGAACTTGGGACTGCCGAAATTTCAAAAAGACGACCAAAAACATTCCCGCGGGATGTCCAACGCGGAATACTACACGGCGTCCAAAGGCGAGAGTTGGAAATTTGAACTCATGCGTGTGATCGACGATTGTATGCGCTACGCTGGGAGTCGTGAGGAATTTCTGATCTTGCTCCGCTCTGAGGGTTACGATGCCACATGGACGGACAGCCGAAAGAATATTACTTACACCACACCGGATGGGCGCAAATGCCGTGACAACAAATTACATATAGAAAAATACTTGAAAGAAAATATGGAGGCCGAGTTTGGATACAGAACAGAGAATGACAACACAAGAAATGTTGGCGCAGCACAAAAAGTTGATGGACGAGGCACAACGGCTGGAACCCAGCGTGATGGTCATGGAGCGGAACTGGAGCGCGCTGCTCGAAATGCAGAACAGGCTGTTTCGGCAGCAGATGCAGTTGGACGGACCTGAAAATGCTCCTGACGAAAGCAGAAGCGCAGGAACCCATTGACCGAGATGCAGACGAGCGCAGAAAATTTTCGAGAAACAGGCTGGGAGCCTGAACGAGAAGTATTCTTCGGCTGCAAGGCGCTGACAGAGAATACGAAGCTCTCCCTGACCACAATCCTGAACGATACGAAGAAGCAGCTTTCGAATACGGTGCAGGAGGCGCGGAAGAAAATCATCGGACGTGCGCGTGGATCTCGATTACAGCGGTGATCTTGTGCGCGGCGCTGTGCGCCTTGGCCGTGCTGTGGAGCAGATGACGGACGATGTTCCACAGCACGTGATGCATCTACTATGCCGCTGCAGATTGACAGTAAGCGCCGGAAGAAGCTCAGGCAAAAGAAAACCGCCCTCGGTCATGCCGAGGACGATCATGAAGATTGGGCAATGGAACAAAAGATGTAGGGGGAGATTTATGGCAAGTATCAAGCAAGTTACAGACCGAAAATACAAAATCACCATCAGCAACGGCTACCGCACCGACGGGCGGAAAATCTGCAAGGCAAAAACGATTCAGGTGCCGGACAGCGTCCCGAAACGCGGTGTCGAGCAATACGTCTACCACGAAGCCGAGCGGCTGGAACGCCTGTTCAAGCAGGGCTATAGCGAGGACGCTGAAATGACGTTTGAAACTTACGCCCGCGGCTGGCTGGAGCGACAGACGAAATATGCGCCTGGCACAATCGCCTTTTACCGCCGTTCGCTCGAAACAGTATTTCCGGAGATTGGCGCGATCAAGTTGAATTGGCTGCGCCCGATTGCGCTGGAAAACCTGCTGGCAAAGCTGCGCAAGCGGGCTTACCGCGGCAAGCCGATCAAGGAAAAGACGGTTCAGAAATACCTGACCGTTGTGTCTGCCGTCCTGAGCGACGCAAAACGCAACGAGATCATTGAGAAAAATCCGGCCCGCATGATCGACCTGCCAGATGCCGAACGCAAGGCGCAGGAGATTCCGACGATGGAGGAAATGCAGAAATTTCTCTCCGCCCTCTGCTATGAAGAACCGGTCTTCCAGCTTTTCTACTTTCTTGCCATTAACACGGGGATGCGGCGCGGTGAGCTGTGCGCCCTGCGCTGGTCGGATGTGATTGTGACCGGCAGTTACGAGGGTTATATCATTGTCCAGCATTCCCGCAGCACTGTTTCCGGCGAGGGTGTGCAGGAGGGCAAAACCAAAAATGGACGAACCAGGACGGTTTCGATGAACGAAGAAATGTTCAGTCTGCTGCGCGGGTTCTGCTATCGCAACATGAGACTCCGCGATGAGCATGGTATCCCATTCCCGGAATACATTTTCACGAAAGACGACGGCACACCCATCCACCCGGACACGTTCAGCAAGCACCTGAAAGCCTTGTTCGCGGAAATCGGTCTGCCGAAAACCTATCACCTGCACACCCTGCGCCACTTTTTTGTCTCAACGCTTCTGCATGAGGGCGTAGACAAAAATACGGTCGCAGACCTCGCCGGGCACGGCGACACGTCGTTTTTGGAGCGCACCTACTGCCATCCGCAGATGCAGCTCAAGCAGGAGGCTGCGAAACGCATGAGCAATAGTCTGTTCGCAATACCCAATCCGGAATTGTTGGTTTCGTAGAATCTTCAAAATCTACTCGCTATTCCCGATTTTTCTGGTATTGTTGCTGTTACAAAATCTCAGCCGTGCTGAGCGAAACAGGAGGAATCACAAAATGGCAAGTATCAGAAAACGCGGAAACAGTTATTTGCTCGTCGTCTCGATGGGCTACACACCCGACGGTCGGCGACGCAATCCGCAGCAGAAGACGGTCAAGCCGCCCACGGGGCTTACGCCAAAGCAGACAGAGAAGTGGTTACAAGAGCAGGCGATGCTGTTCGAGATGAGCTGCAAGAAGCTAAATCCGGACATTGACCGGTCGATCACGCTGGAAAAGTACACGGAAATCTGGCTCCAGACGATTGCGCCGGACAAGCTGGCAAAGTCCACGCTCGTGCGCGAAAAACAGGACATCGAACGCTTCAACCGTACCTCGGCAGCTACAAGCTCGTCGATCTGCGGCCGGAACACTTCCGCAGCCTGTACACAAAGCTGCGGAAGCAGAAAAATAAAGCGACAGGAAAGCCGCTCTCCGAAGCGACGGTCGAGGGTGTCCACAGCTGCCTGTGCGGCATCCTCTCCGACGCAATGGAGGGCGGCTATCTCGATCACAATCCCGCGTGGCGCACCTACAAATACGCAGGACAGAAGAAAGAAAAAAAATTGCGGACGATGAAACGGTGAAAAAGCTGATTCAGGCGCTGGAAAGCGTGAGCATCCTGTACGAAACGTACTTCAAGCTCATCATCGCAACTGGAATGCGGCGCGGCGAGTGCTGTGCGCTCAAGTGGGAGGACGTCAACTACGCCGAGCGCAGCATCCACGTCTGCCGCAATGCCGTCAAAACGACGGGGGACGAGATCATCGTGAAAGCCCCGAAAACCAAAGCCGGTAATCGGTATGTGTACTTCTCCGCCGAAATGGAAAGCCTGCTGCGCGAATACGAAGCCTTCTGCACTGCCGAAACCGAGCGCTACGACCGGCGAGAGCAAACCAAAGGACGATTATGTGTTCCGCAGAAAGGGCATGAAACTGCCGATGACACCGTCAACGTTCACTTGGCGCTTTAAGAAAATCCTCAAAGCAAACGACCTGCCAACAGACCTGAATGTCCACAGCTTGCGTCACACGGCGGCAAGTCTGTTCATCGCCAGCGGCACGGATGTCGGCACAGTTGCTGGATTGCTCGGACACAGCCAACCATCGACCACGCTGGATATCTATACACACGCTTTCGACAAGAACAAAAAAACCGCAAGCCATATCATGCAGAGCAGGCTGGAGATCTAAGCTATCCCCAAAAAGCTCTGTCAGGTTGCTCTATGCTTAAAAAGTTGAAATTCAAATAAATTCATATATATAAAAATTCCGTAAAATCATATGATTTTACGGAATTTTTGGTACGCCCGACACGATTCGAACGTGCGACCTACAGAGTCGGAGTCTGTCACTCTATCCAACTGAGCTACGAGCGCATCTATGAGATAAACGGCGGTACGCCGGTCATCGCTTTTTGAAATTGGTAGTCAAACAGTAGTCAAGGAACAAGCGAAAAATCGCCCTCACACCCGAAAAGTCCAGTCGTATCAACGGCTTTGGGCTTCTCACAGCCGAATGGGGCAGAAACGTCGGAGTCTGTCACTCTATCCAGCTGAGCTACGAGCGCATCTATGAGATAAACGGCGGTACGCCGGTCATCGCTTTTGAAATTGGTAGTCAAACAGTAGTCAAGGAACAAGCGAAAAATTGTCCTCACGCCCGAAAAGTCCAGTCGTATCAACGGCTTTGGGCTTCTCTCAGCCGAATGGGGCAGAAACGTCGGAGGCTGTCACTCTATCCAACCGAACTACGAGCGCATTTTTAACTGCCCACATAGTATAGCAGATGGGCGGCGGAAAGTAAAGTGGAAAAATGGCGGATTGCTTTTTTTAAGGAAAGCTGGTACAATGAAGAAAACAGGAGGCGAGGGTATGTCGGCGGGGGAGCGAGTGTTTTCGGTCGTGCGCGGGCGGCTTTATGAGCGGCTGCCGACGCTGGCGTTGCCGTTGGGGAAGATTTCCTGCTGTGAAGCGGATGTGATGCCTGCCGGGACAGACGGACAGGCGGCGCTCTTTGCCTCCGGCTTTCTGGAACGGGAATTTTTAGAAGGAAGCATGCTGCCGGAACGGCTGACACTGCATCTGTTGCTGCATCTCATGCTGGGTCATCCGCAGAGCAGGATGGGCCGGGACAGAGTGCTCTGGGATACGGCCTGCGATCTTGCGGTTTTACTGGTGCATCATGCGCTTCTGCCGCAAGAGCGCGAAGCGTCCGCTGCGTTTTCTGCCCGCTGCAAACTGCAAAGCCGCAGAGCGGGCCGCGCGGAGGAAATTTATGTGCTTTTGGAGACAGAGCCGGAGTTTCTTACGCCGGATGAGCGGCAAAGCGCGGTGTTGGACGATCATTCCCGGTGGGAGACAGTATGCGCTGCGGATAGACCGGCTGGCTCCGGCGAGGGGACGAAGCCGGCTTTCAGGCGCTCGGGCGGCTCCTGCCGCGGCCGTTGCCGGAAAAGCCGGTGATCGGAAGCGGAACGGGCGGCGCCGCTTTTTCCATCAAACCGGACATGCGCGAAAGCGCGCCGTTTGCCGCTGTGCTGCACGAACTTTCCGAGACGCGAGAGAACCGGCATGTGTCCGGCGAAGAATTTCAATACGCATGGTATCTCTACGGGTTGGAGCATTATGGCGGCATGCCGCTGATTGAGCCGCTGGAATACTCTGAGGAGCGTCGCCTGCGTGAACTTGCCGTCGTAATTGACACGTCAGCTTCGTGTTCACGGTCGCTGTGCGCTGGATTTTTGGGGGAACTTGCGGGACTGCTGGCCCACGAGGGACTGTTCTTTGAGCGGTTCAATCTTCATGTGATCGAATGCGACTGCGAGGTACAGCAGGATACACGCCTGACGACGCTGACAGAGTTGTCTGGCTGGATACAAGCCCTGACGCTGCATGGCGGTGGAGGCACAGACTTCCGCCCTGCGTTCCGGTATATCGACGGCCTGATTGAATCGGGTGAATTTGCGCATTTGCAGGGACTTTTGTATTTTACCGACGGCTACGGCGTGTTTCCGGACGCGCCGCCTGCGTACCGGGCGATCTTCGTCATGCTGCAATACCGGTATGACGATATTGACCTGCCGCCGTGGGCGGAAAAGCTGGTTTTGGAAGCGGACAAGCCGAAAGGAGACGAAGCATGGATATAAAACAGGCAAAACAGGAGTTGCGGCAGACCATCCGCGCCTATACGGCCAGAACGGAGGACGGCCTGTGGCGCATACCGCGCAAAAAGCAGCGGCCCGTTCTGCTCATGGGCCCGCCGGGTATCGGCAAAACGGCCATCCTGTCGCAGCTTGCGCAGGAGGAGCATGTCGGCCTCGTCTGCTATACCATGACGCACCACACGCGCCAGAGCGCGCTCGGCCTGCCAGTCATTGTTGACCGTACGGCGGCTGGGTGGCAGTACCGTGCGACGGAGTACACCATGAGCGAGATCATTGCCTCCGTCTACGAGCAGATGGAGAAGACCGGCCTGCATGAGGGCATTTTGTTCCTCGACGAGATCAACTGCGTGTCCGAGACGCTCATGCCAGCGATTTTGCAGATGCTGCAGAACAAGACCTTCGGCGTCCATGCGCTGCCGGAGGGGTGGATGATCGCGGCGGCAGGCAATCCGCCGCGCTATAACCAGTCCGCGCGAAGCTTTGATATGGCGACGCTCGACCGGGTGCGGCGCATTGATCTGGAGCCGAGCCTTGCCGTCTGGCAGGACTACGCTGCTGCACACGGTGTTCACCCGGCGGTACTGGCTTATCTCCGGCTGCATCCGGAGCACTTTTTCATCTGCGACGCGCAGCGCGCGGCGGGCAGCTTCGTAACGGCGCGCGGCTGGGAGGATTTGTCCGCGCTGCTGCTGACATACGAAGCACTCGGCTTTGCCTGCACGCAGACGCAGGTGCGGGAATATCTGCATGTAGCGGAAATTGCGGCGGGCTTCGCGGCGTTTTATGAACTCTACCGCCGGTTTGCTGCTTCGCTGCCGCTGGAGGCGCTTCTGCGCGGACAGACGGACGCGGGAACAGAGCGCTGCGCGAACTGCCGTTTGAGGGGCGGCTGTCCGTCGTGGAATTTCTGCTGCACAGCCTGCAAACGCAGCTGCGCGCGATGGAGGACGCTTCCGCGCTCGCATTCAGCGCGGAAAGCTTTCTGAAAAGCATTCCAGCAGGGAGGGGTACGCCGCCTGTGCGGAAAAGCAGCTGGAGAACCGCCGCGCGGCGCTTCAAATCCGTCGGGAATGCGGCGTGCTGTCCGCCGAAGACGAGCGGCGCGAGACGGCGTTTCTGACGCGTGTGGATGCCGCGCTTGCCGCGCGGTCAGACGCAGAGGCATTTGAAGCGGTGCGGCTTCTGGCAGAAACAAGCGGGACGGCAGCGGAGCAGAGCAGGCAGAATACACTTGCAGCGCTTGAAAACGGCCTGCGTTTTATCCACGAGACCTTTGGAGAGGAACAGGAACTCTGGATTCTGCTGCACGGCCTGCGAGAATGCGGCGCTGCGGCGTTTTTGCAGAAAGAAAACAGTGCAGTTTATCGGGAGTTGCTTTCCAACGCATCGCCGGAGGCTAGGGCCGCAGCACTGCGGGAGGAACTGAAACGGTAATACGCAGCAGAAGCTGTGACAGTCAAAGGCCGTTTCAGTGCGCCGACAAAATCGAATCACCACAGACAGGTATCTGTCCCTACAAACAGACCAGAGAAATTGCAGCGCGCATCCCTCCTCAAGCGGGATGCGCGCTGCGTGTTTCTATGTGGGATTTGTGCATTATGCTCGATTTTAAGCGTTAAAGTCTCGTTAAGATTGAGCAGATTGCCTTTACTGCCTATCCGTTTTATGGTATATTGAATGCAATCTGAGGAATGTCCTCAAAAAAAAGGAAAAGGAGATCTGTATGAAAGAAAAAGAAGAAACTCAGTCTGCCGGCATGGATATTTATCGGCATGCTTGCCGGTATCGTTGCCGGTCTTATCTTCGCGTTCGCCGGCCTCGGCGATTTCACCACGGAGTGGATCAAGCCCATCGGAACGATCTATGTCAACCTGCTGAAGTTCCTGGTCGTCCCGGTCGTCCTGTTCTCGATCGCTGACGGCGTCATCAGCCTGAAGGACCTCAAGCGCGTCGGTTCCGTCGGCCTGAAGACCTTCGTGTATTACATGATTACGACCGCGCTGGCCGTCGTTATCGGCCTCGTGCTGGTCAATCTCTTCAAGGGCAGCTTCACCCCGCTGCCGTCCGCAGATCTGGGCGCGCTGGAATATGAGGCGAAGGAAGCCCCGTCCGTCATGCAGGTCATCGTGAACATCTTCCCGTCCAACCTGCTCCAGCCGATGGTCACGTCCGACATGCTGCCGGTCATCGTCACCGCCATTTTCCTCGGCGCGGGCGTTCTGGCCGCAGGCGAAAAGGGCCAGAAAATCGGCAAACTCATCAACTGCGGCGAAGAAGTCATCATGCAGATCATGATGATGATCATTAAGTTTACCCAATCGGCGTGTTCTGCCTCATGACCAACGTCGTCGCTGTCAACGGTGCTGACATCATCGGCAAGCTGGCGCTCATCATCGGTGTTGCGTACCTCGGTTATATCGTCCACGTCGTCGTGGTTTACGGCCTGTCCGTCAAGTTCCTCTCCAAGATGAGCCCCATCAAGTTCTTCAAGGGTCTGGCCCCGGCTATGATCACCGCGTTTACCACCACGTCCTCCAACGCGACGCTGCCCGTCAACATTGAGTGCTGCAACGCCATGGGAGCGGAACCTGAAATCAGCTCCTTCGTCCTGCCGCTCGGCGCGACGATCAACATGGACGGCACGGCCATTTATCAGGCTGTCTGCGCAGTCTTCATCGCCTGCTGCTATGGCGTTCAGCTGACGCTCGGCGACATGGCCATGATCGTTCTGACTGCGACCCTCGCCTCCGTCGGCACGGCCGGCGTTTCCGGCGCTGGCATGATCATGCTGGCGATGGTCCTGACCCAGGTCGGTCTGCCGGTTGAGGGCATTGCAATCATCGCGGGCGTTGACAAGATCTTCGACATGGGCCGCACGACGCTGAACATCACCGGCGACGCGACCTGCGCCCTGTTCATCTCCGCCTCGAGCGCGAGAAGGCCGCCAAGAAGGCTGCCAAGGCTGCAAAATAACTCCGCTTTTTCAAAACCGCTCCCCCGGGCATCCGGGGAGCGGTTTTGTGGTTCTTTGGGTTCGGTATAAAAGAAACCAGAGCGGGGCGCTGTTATACGCTGCCGGAATCCGGAGGTTCCGGTGCGCCGTCCGGTTTTTCCGGGGGCGTGCTGCCGTCCGGAGGCTCCGGCATGGATGTGCCGTCCGGCTTTTCAGGCGGCGTGCCGCCATCGGGTGGTGTGGGCGGTGTTTCGCTGTTTGGCATGTCAGAGGGGACTTCTCCGTTCGGGTCAAAGCCGCCCGGTCTGCCGCCCGGCATGCCGCCGAAAGCCGGACTGGCTCTCGCCTGTCTGTGCCTCAGCAGTTCCGGCGTTTTCACCATCGGACAGGAGCGTATAGCTTCCGTCCTCCGTCAGTTCGGGCGAGGAATAGAAGACGAAGCGCGCTGCACGGCGCTTCCATGCTGAAAAAGCGTATCCGTTTCATCCCAAATGGCAAGCGTACTGCCGTTTGAAATGAGCGCGTCCGCGCCTCCGCCGCGCGGCTGCATACTGCCGGACTGGCCAAAGGTCACATATGGCTGCGAGATGGAAAGCTTCATGCCCATGCCGCGCTGCCACCGGCAGCCAAAACAGTTCCGCCGGTGATGGTGATCGTTCCGTCAGCATCAAGCGGCTGATTGTCTGCCGTGTTCGCCGTCCAGACGCAAATGGTGCCGCCGGAGATGGTCATGGAGCCGTTGGAGTCAAAGCCGTCGCCGTCCGTCGTATAGGCGCTGATCGTACCGCCGGAGAGATTCATGGAGAAATCGAAGCCGGACAGGTCGGAATTAGCTGCGTTCAGGCAGTCGTCCGAGGCACGGATGCGGATGTCGCCCGAAGCGACGTGCAGCTCCGCGGCCTCCAGCCCCTCATCGCAATCCGTGATCGAGATCGCAGGCCCGTCCGTGCCCTCCGCGCCGATCTGGAGCGTGTAGTCGCAGTGGATCGCATCGTCTGCGGCGGATATGGTCAGATCGCCGCTTTCGATCGTCAGCAGCTGCCCGGCGTTGATCGCGTCGTTGACTGGCGCATGGATCGTCAGCGTCAACTCCCGGATGGTGAGGCTGGCTTCGCCGTCTTCGTCTGTCGAAGCGCCGGATTTGATCCCATTTTTGCCGTTGGCGGTGAGCGTGAGCGAACCGGTTCCACAGAGCGTCACCTGGGAGCCGTCCTTGCATTTGAGAACGGCGTTTTCTGCGTTCTCGTTCGCGGGGTATGTGTCGCCGTTGTTCTGTTCGCTGTCGGAAAGCGCATTGACCGTTCCAGCAGCCGCCTCGATCGTGACCTGCGAGGACTTGCCGCAGGTAATAGGTGCAGTGTCCGTACTCGTGAGCGTCAGATTGTCCAAAATCAGCGTCACGTCCGTTGTGCCCTTCTTGATTGTGACGGAGCCGTCAGCGCAGCTCCCGGACAGGCGGTAAACGCCGCTTTCGGAAACGGTCAGCGCCGTCCCATCCGCTTCACAGCCGCTGCCGGAGACGGAGGCGGCTTCATCTGTAAACTGAATGATTGTTTCCGTGCCGTCCGACACAGAGGATGCGGTTGTTTCCTGTGCGTCGGACAATTCATCCGTCTGCGCGGAAGCGCCGGTGTCTGTCGGGGCTGCCGTGCAGGCGCACAGGCCGCACATAAGGCTTAAGACCAGAAGCAGCAGAAAAATACGATGTTTCATCATCATGCTCATCACGTCCTTTCTGCTGTGAGTATACAGGACGCACCTAAAGAATACTTAAAAGTAATCCTCAATATAAAGCGGCTTGTGGAAAAGACGCGGTCAAGCGGCGCGGATTCGTGGAACACTTCGAGGCCGGGGAAATACTGCCGCGCCTCTGAAAAATCGCACACGCCGCACAGCAGCGCGGAGAACGTGCTGATCTCCAATTCTGCATCCGGCTGCGTATCTGAGCGGCTGACAGAAATGGCCCGCCCGTTTTCAAACTGGACGGCAAAGCACGCATTGTTTTCCTCGATCTGCGCGTCATGCAGCCGGAGCGTGGCGCTTCCGCTGCCGAGGTAGCGCGCGGCGCGGAGCGCCGCCTCCGCGTTCACCACACGCACCATACCGGCGCTTTGCAGTTCCCATCGCACCGCGCCGAGCGACCATTCCGGCAGCAGGTACTGCATGGCTGTGCAGCATGGGAGCGGGAATTTGACAAAGCGGTGGTCGGAAGCAAAGCGCGAGAACAGGTGCATAAGCGCTGCGAAGCCGTCTTTTCCGGAAAAGCGGAGGCGGCAGCAGACAAGATTCCGCCCGTCCGGCGCGTCCTGCTTTTTGAACGCCGCATAACCAAGCGGTTCACCGGCTGCTGAGAACGCGGCATATATAAATTCCTGCTTTGATGCGGGCGCTGCCGAAAGAAGCCAGCGGTAGTCTGCCTCTGCGTGCTGAACCATCATGTTATACTGCGCTTCCCGCCTCTCATCGAGCTGCCGGATAGCGGGCAGCAGCATATCGCCGCCTCGTGCAAGCCGGAACGAGCCGGAAAACTCCGCCGGGCGCAGCTGCCGCAGGTCAAGAACGGCCAGATACCGCTGTACACAGCTTTCATAGCCAAATTTCCGGTAATACGCTGTAGAGAACGGATAGAGATAGGAAAAGACATAGTCTTCGCGGTACAGAATGGGCAGCGCTTTCTGAAAACAGGCGCGGATACCGCCCGCGCGGCGGTACTGCGGCAGAGATGCCACGCCGCCGATTCCGCCCATTTTGTAGCGACCGCCGTCAAACTGCACCCGATAGTCTGTCACATAGACTGTGCTCATCATCTCTCCGCTTTCCTCGTCAAACGCGGCCCAGATGCAAGGATTTTCCGCAAACGGTGTCAGATCGTTCGGATCAAACGGCGATTCAAAAGCAATGGCAAACAGCTGCGCGGACTGAAGCCGCTCTTCCTTTGTGATGGGGCGTACAAGCATATGCAATGATCCTCCTGATATTCTATAAGAACATCTATCTTTATGTTGGAAACGAACAGGAATTGGCTGCACCCAAGCCTCCTCTTGCCGCGTTCCGCGCGGGAAGGGGAGGCGTTAGCTGCGTAAGCAGCTGACAGAGGATGGGCCGCGCAGTTCAGAACGCGCCGAAATTTGCAGGATACGAAATCTCCTCAGCCAGCTTGATGACAGTTCCCCTTTCAGGGGAGCCTCTTGGGTGCTTACGCGCCACTGACAGTATATCATCCCTTCCGCGATTTGCGTGATGATGTCCTGCGGATATCCTTGCTTTTTTTGCCCGTTGTTGTCGATGTCGGACAGAGCCGTTGCATGCGAAAAGCAGGGCGTCTATAATCGAATCAGAATAAACGAAAAAAGGAGGGCGGAATCGGTGCGGCAGGCTGTTTTATACTTTGCAAACTGGAATCTGAACCGAAGACCGGCGCGGAAGGGCGAGGTCTGCGCGCTGCCGTGGGACTGCGCGACGTATCTCAATCACGCGTTCTGGGCGCTTGAACCGGCGGAAGGGAAACAGGAGTCGTCGTTTGCCCGCCGTGCCGCGAAAAAAAAAACGCGCGGACTGCCTGGCGCATCGTCTCTCTGCACCCGGAGTGCGACACGGATGACGCATCGCCCAGCGTAATCGCGCCGGGGCTGCCGCGCAGTCATTTTGCACAGTACGCAGTGATGCACAAAAACTATCCGGCAGTGAAAATTCTACTTTCCATCGGCGGTTGGACACGCTGCGGGTATTTTTCCGAAATGGCGTACACAAGGGAGGGGCGCGCGGACTTTATCGAGCACTGCCTTGCGCTTCTGAGCCGGTACGAATGGCTGGCCGGATTTGACATCGACTGGGAATATCCCGCCTGCGAGCGGAAGGGAAACCCTGCCGACCCAGACGGCGACGAAGGCTGCTGCGTCTTTGGAACGGAAACGGAGGACCGGGAGAATTTTGTCCTGCTGCTTGCAGAACTCCGCGCCGCCATGGATGACGCCTTTGGAACAGGAACGAAAGCACTGACGGCCTGCGCCTCCGGCGCGCCGGATATGCTTGCACGGCAGGACTGGGCAGGCGCTGCGCAGTACCTCGACCTCATCAATCTTATGACCTACGATCTATGCGGCTGCTGGGCAGGCGTCAGCGGCCACGCCTCAAGCGCAGCGCAGGCGAAAATCGCCGTACAGTGCATATTGGCGCAGGGTGTCGCGTCCGGAAAGGTCTGCATCGGTTCGCCATTTTACTGCACGGCCATGCGCCTGCGGGAAAAACCTGTGTCTATACAGGCAGCGCTCGGCGCTCCCGTCGAGCCGGAGCGGCCGACGTGGGATACGCTTGCGCAGGAGGATTTATTGGAACTTCTGCAGACGCCCGGCTGGCACAGCGCCTATGACGCGCGGGCAGGCGGCGCGTATCTTGTCTACGACGGGACGGATAAAACATTCAACCGCTGGTTTTTATCGGTGGAGACGGCACGCTCACTCGGGCAGAAGCTTGACCTCATCCGTAATGCGGACTTGGCCGGGATTATTGTCTGGGAAGCAAGCCTCGATACGAAGAATCATTCCTTCGCCGCGCAGCTGCGCGATACATTATTGAGATAAGGTGGGAGAAGCTATGCAGTACGGCCATTTTGACAACCAAAGCCGCGAATATGTGATCGACCGTGTCGATTTGCCCGTTTCTTGGACAAATTACATCGGTGTCGGCGATATGTATGGCGTGTTCAATCACACGGCAGGCGGCTATCTTCTGTACCGTTCGCCGGAATATCACCGCATCACGCGCTTCCGGCCGAACGGCGTGCCGATGGACGGCCCAGGGCATTATATTTACATCCGCGACAATGATACCGGCGATTACTGGTCTGTTTCGTGGCAGCCGGTGGGGAAGGACAAAAGTTCTATTCCTGCCGCCATGGACTGAGTTATGTGAAATACCTCTGCGATTACAGCGCGATTCATGCCGAGCAGAAGCTGTTCGTCGCCATGGATGAGCCGATCGAACTCTGGGACATCAGGCTCCGCAACGACTCAGGTATCCCACGGAATCTGTCCGTCTTTTCCTATCTGGAATTCAGCTTCCACCAGATTCAGATGGATAACCAGAACTTCCAGATGAGTCTCTACGCCTCCGGAAGCCGATATGAAGTCGGCGTGATCGAAAACGATCTGTATTATGAAGAAAATGGATTCCAGTTTTTTGCGTCCGATTTTACCCCTGACGGTTACGCCTGTCTGCGTGACCGCTTTCTCGGCCCGTACCGCACGGAGCGCGATCCTCTCGCGGTTGAGACAGGCATATGTGAAATTCCCGGCCAGAAGGGCGGAAACCACTGCGGTGTGCTGCAAAAAAACGTGACGCTTGCGCCCGGGGAGGAAGCGCGGCTTCTATTCCTGCTTGGCGAGGGTGATCTCGAGGCCGGAAAAGCGGCTAAGACCCGCTGGACACCGGAAAAGGCGGATGAGGACTTTTCACGCCTTGCAGAATTCTGGGATAAGAAGCTTTCCTGCCTGCAGGTCAGCACGCCGAACGAGGGCATGAACACCGAACTGAATATCTGGAACCTCTACCAGAGCGAGATCAACGTTATGTTCTCCCGGTTCACCTCGTTCATTGAGGTCGGCGGGCGCGTTGGCCTCGGCTACCGCGACACGGCGCAGGACGCGATGATGGTTCCGCACGCAAACCCTGAAAAATGCCGCAGCCGCCTTGTCGAACTCCTGCGGGCGCTTACGAAGGAGGGCTACGGCCTGCATCTGTTTGAGCCGCGCTGGTTTGAAAAGGACGCGCCGCAGCAGTCGTTCAAATCGCCCACGGTCATTCCGACACCGGATAAGAGCCAGATTGTCCACGGTCTAAAGGACGCATGCGCGGACGATGCGCTCTGGCTCGTCCCGGCTGTTGTACAGTATGTCAAGGAGACGGGTGAACGTTCCTTCCTCGACGAGCCTGTGACCTATGCTGACGGCGGCGAGGAGACGGTCTACCGGCATCTGATGCGCATTCTTGATTTCTCTGCCCGACAGGTGGGGAACGCACGGGATCTGCAAGGGTCTGCGCGCCGATTGGAACGACTGCCTGAATCTCGGCGGCGGCGAAAGTGCCATGGTAAGTTTTTTTGCATATTTGGGCACTGGACAATTTTGTGCAGTTGGCCAATCGCCTTGGGCGTACGGTCGATGCGGCGCGCTATGAAAAACTCCGCCAATCCGTCACGAAAACCTGTGAAAGCGTCCTCTGGGACGGAAAATGGTATATCCGCGGCATCACCGCCGACGGCCGAAAAATCGGCACGCAGCAGGATACCGAGGGCCGCGTCCATATGGAGAGCAACACTTGGGCGGTTCTGTCCGGTGCGGCCAGCCGGGAACGAGGGCTTTCCGCCATGGATGCGGTAGACGAATATCTCTATACGCCTTGGGGCCTGATGCTGAACGCGCCGTGCTTTACAAAGCCGGACGATGCCGTCGGCTTTGTCACTCGCGTTTATCCCGGCCTCAAGGAAAACGGTTCTGTGTTCAGCCACCCGAATCCGTGGGCATGGTGTGCCGAGGCAAAGCTGGGCAGGGGAGACAGGGCTATGAAGTTCTATAACGCGCTTTGCCCTGCGCTGCAAAACGATAAAATCGAAACACGCAAAGCCGAGCCTTATACCTACTGCCAGTTCATCTCCGGTAAGGCGCACACAACCTACGGCGAGGCGCACCACCCGTTCATGACAGGCTCGTCTGGCTGGGCATATTATGCCGCGACGCAGTATCTGCTCGGCGTGCAGCCGGACTTTGACTGCCTGCGCGTCAACCCGTGTATCCCGGCGGACTGGAAGGAATTCACCGTCGTGCGCCGTTGGCGCGGCGCGGAGTATTATATTCATGTTACGAACCCGGACAGTGTGCAGAAGGGCGTCAGGAAAATTCTGATAAGCGGCAGACCGGTCGAGGCGCTGCCGGTGCTGCCTGTGGGCAGCGTGTGCCATGCGGAAGTTATCATGGGAGGGGCAAACAGATGATTCATTTCGGTACCGGCGGCTGGAGAGCCGCCATTGCGGACGAATTCACCAAGGCGAACATCCGCCTGCTCATCGCGGGCCTTTGCAGCCTCATGCACAAAGGAGGGACACGACGGCGCGGAGATCTGCGTCGGCTATGACCGGAGGTTTTATCCAAGGAATCTGCCCACTGGGCGGCGGAGGTCATGGCGGGCTATGGCTTCCGGCCCTATGTCATCAATCGTTCCTCGCCAACGCCGCTCATGATGTTCATGGTCAAAAACGCGTCATGCCCTATGGCATCGCAGTCACGGCCAGCCATAACCCGGCCATCTATAACGGCATCAAGGTCTTCACCGCCGGAGGCCGCGACGCGGACCGCACCGTCACGGACAAAATCGAGTCCGAGATCGCCCAAATTGACCCGGACAAAATTCAATCCATGGACTATGACGCCGCCGTCGCGGCAGGCATGATCACCGAGCACAACCCGACGAACGAATATATCGACAGCATTCTGTCCGCCATCGACGTCGAGGCCATCAAGAACGCGCAGCTGCGCATCGCGCTCGACCCCATGTACGGCGTCAGCCAGACGAGCTTGAGCATGATCCTCATGACCTGCCGCTGCGATCTCGAGATCATCCACGACCGCCACGACACACTCTTCGGCGGAAAGCTTCCTGCGCCGAATGAAGACACGCTCGGTCCGCTTGCGGCAGTCGTTATGGACCGGTACCGCTGTGATCTCGGCATTGCAACCGACGGTGACGCCGACCGACTCGGCGTGATCGACGATCAGGGCCAATTCGTCCACCCGAATAAGCTGCTCGTCCTGCTCTATTATTACCTCGTCAAATACCGCGGCTGGCAGGGCCCCTGCGTACGCAACAATTCCACGACCGTCCTGCTCGACCGCGTCGCGGCGGGACTGGGGCAGAAATGCTATGAGGTTCCTGTCGGCTTCAAGTGGGTGTCGGCCAAAATGCCGGAGACGAATGCCATCATCGGCGGCGAATCGTCCGGTGGTCTTGCCGTTCGGGGGCATATCTCCGGCAAGGATGGAATCTACGCTGCCGCGCTGCTCGTCGAGATGCTGGCCGTGACCGGCAAGAAGCTTTCCGTGCTCTACCGTGAGATCGAGGCGCAGTACGGCGCACTCAGCTATGCCGAGGCGTCCTTCACCATGACCCCGGCCCGCAAGCTTGCGCTTCAGCAATATCTGTTTGAACAGCACGCCTGCCCGGAATTTGAATGCGTTGACCACATCAGCCGCGAGGACGGCTGCAAGGTCTATTTTACGGACGGCAGCTGGGTCATTTGCCGCTTCTCCGGCACAGAACCGCTTCTACGCATGGCCGCCGAGGCCGAGACAGATGAAAAAGCCCAGTCCTATATCCGGACATGGAAAGCTTTCCTGTCGCTCTGAACATAAACCTGACCAACCTCCCCTTACCGCGCAGGACACGGCAGGGGGGAGGTTTTGCTGCTGCTGGGGATTTTGAAAAAAGAGGACTTGACAAATTAAATCACTCTAACTATAATTCATAACTCGGTTATGAAACGGTGTTATGAATAAAAAGGAGGACGGCAGTATGGCAAAGCAGATCGAGGGCGTTTCCGAGCGGATTCTGAACTGTGCCAAAGAGGAATTTCTGGATAAGGGCTATACCGACGCCTCTCGGCGCGTGATCGCATCGGCAGCGTAAACGAGTACGAACTCCATCTATGTCCGTTTTAAGGACAAGGAGGGGCTGTTTTCCGCCATTGTCGAGCCGGTTTTGAACGAAATGATCGAGCGCTTTCTCAAAATACAGGGAGACATTTTATCACATGGACCAGGCTTCGCAGCGTGCGCACATGGCGGAATACGCCGACGGCGGCACGATGGAGCTTGTGGACTACATGTACGACCATCTGGATGAGTTCCGGCTGCTGCTGGACGCATCCTACGGCACGCGCTTTCACAACTTCGTGGATGAGCTGGTGCGGATAGAGGTCGAGTACACCTACAAGTACATGGAGGCCGCGGGCTGCCCTGTGCAGACGGAGGGCGCACTGACGGAACGGCTTCTGCACATCGTGACGACCTCGCGCTTTGAGAGCATTTTTGAGGTCATCCGCCACGGGATGCGCCGCGACGAGGCGGCGGAGTATATCGGTCTCCTGAGCAGGTATCACCGCGCAGGGTTTTCCTCGGTCTTCGGTGTGGGCGCATAAATAAAAAGGATGGACCGCCTTTTTCGGGCGGTCTTCCATTTTTTGACGCTTGTCTATCTGTTTGTGCTTGATTGACGTCTGGCGCTGCTGTCGCTCGCGGTGTTTCCCATTGCGTTCGTGTTCATGATGTCAGTCATGGGCGGCTATGCGAAGGACTACGAGGGCGCGGTGCAGGCAACCAACGAGATGAGCAGTTCCATGATCGAATACATCAACGGCATTGAAGTCATCAAGGCGTTCAATCAGGGGAAGACCTCCTATGCGCGGCTGGCGGAGAAGGTGCGGGCGAACGCGCAGTATTATTTCGACTGGATGCGCCGCAGCCAGCTTGGCATGTCTATGGCTTACGCCTTCTTTCCGGCGCAGATGCTCACGGCTCTGCCGTTCGGATGGCTGTTCTACACGCACGGCACGCTGAGCATCGGAACCTTCCTCACAGTCATCATTGATCCTGAAAACGAGGCGGTCATCCAGAAGGCAGTGGCGCGGCTGGTGGCGGACAAAACGGTTACAGACATAGAAGCAGTCTGTATGATACTTGCGAGATCAGAGTATCTTGTCCTCCCGCAGAGAACAAGACCAAAGAAACAGGTGGAGGGCCGACAAGAATTGTCGGCCCTCTCAGCGTGTCAAAAAGTCCGATCACGATCGATATCGTTCTGCTTCGTATGGGTGGACGACTCTGTCCGCCCGGCAGAGTGCAGCTGATTTTGCGAAAAGCTGCGGCACATACGCATGCACTGCCCGTTTCGGTGTAGGGGTCGATGCCTACATCGACCCGGCAGATTGCACCGCTTTTTACGGTAATCTGCGGCGAATTCGCAACTTCCAGGCGGGCCGATGTAGGCATCGGCCCCTACAGAGTACTGCGAGAATTCACGGCTGCTCATCGGGCAGACAGAGGCGTCCGCCCCTACGCCAGCCTCGGAAACCCTACACAAAATAGGAAAACAATAGTTTTTTGACAGACTGGGAGGGCCGACAAGAATTGTCGGCCCTCCACGGAAATTCGGCGTGCTGCAATGACAACTGACGCTAAAACAAGTCCAGCATCGCATCCAGATAGATCTCCTCGCGCACGCGCAGCTGATAGTCCGGTTTTGTCAGATAGTAGAGCAGAAACTCGAGAATCATGGCGCTGCCAAGACCGCGGCCTTCCAGCTTGAAGTTGGAAAAACCCAGGGGAAGATAGACTGTTTGAATATCGCGGACGCTGAGAAAGCCGGGGTTTTCCATTGCCCGGGAAAAACGGTAGCCATTCGCTGAACCCGGCGCAGTACAGCGGTGCGGTGCATGCTCTCCGAGATTTTTTTCGGCTGACAGCCTCGTAACAGGCCTTCCGGTCCTTGCAGCCGAACCAGCAGCATTCGTTGCACAGAAATTCCACCTTGCCCTTCAGCGGCTGCGGCAGCGTAAGAAGCTGGCCAAACGCCTTGTTCAACCGGAAATCCGGCACGACGAAGCGGAAGGCTTCGCGCTCCAACTCCTGACGAAGCTGGGGAAAATCGGTCAGCACTTTGGTCGTGGAAGAAATGAAGTAGAACTGCGGATAGGCGGCGCGCAGATAGTCCAGCAGCAGGTCGGAATGGACGATCACTCCGTTCTGCGGACCGTCTGCCTCCGAAAACAGGCGGCAGAGTGCATTGCAGACCGAATCTGCGAGATGCGCCTTGGTCAAAAGAGAATTGCTGAACGTCAGGCGGGCGGAAAGACCGTATTCCTGCGTCAGCGCCAGAACTGCGTGCGGATCCTGATTGCCGCAGCCTACGCGCCCGCCGCCCCAAAGGCAGCCTTCCGGCGCACCGTAAATCGAGGCAATCTCGCACCAGTCGTAAAAATACTCCCGATGCGTCCGGTAAAGCGGCAGAAAGACGCGATAAAAGTCATAAAATTCAAACAGGCCGGGAAGATGAAACTGTGCGCGCTTCGCTTCGTTCATAGGTCTGGCCTCCTGTACTTAAGAAGCCCCGGTTTCCATGTGGAAACCGGGGCATTGTGCATAATGGGATAGGGAGCGATTAAGCCTCTTCCTCTTCCTTCTTGGCGTCTTCGATGATCTTGGCCTGGTTCATCTGCGGGACTTCCTCGTAGCGGACGAACTTGAGCGTGTAGCTGCCGCGGCCCTGGCTCATGGCGCGCAGGTCGATGGAATAGGAGGTCATTTCGCCGACGGGGACTTCGGCCTCGACGATCTGATAACCGGGGTTCTCAGGATCGGGGTTCATGCCCATGACACGGCCGCGGCGCTTGTTGAGGTCGCCGATGACGTCGCCCATGTTGCCGTCAGGGATGAGAACCTTGAGTTCGCCGATCGGCTCGAGCAGGGTCGGGCCGGCAGTGGGCAGGCCTTCCTTGTAGGCGATGCCGGCAGCGGTCTGGAACGCCATATCAGAGGAGTCGACGGGGTGATAGGAACCGAAGTACAGCGTGGCCTTCAGGAACACGACCGGATAACCGGCCAGAACGCCCTTGCCGACGCAGTTGCGCAGGCCCTTTTCAACGGACGGGATGAAGTTCTTCGGCACGCAGCCGCCGACCGTCTCATCCGCGAAGATCATCTCTTCGGACTCGGACTGCGGCTCGAAGCGGATATAAACGTCGCCGAACTGGCCGTGACCGCCGGACTGCTTCTTGTGACGGCCGTGAATCTCGACCTTCTTCTTGATCGTCTCGCGGTACGCGATCTTGGCGGGCTTGAGAACAGCCTCGACCTTATACTTGCTCTGGAGCTTTGCCATGAGGACGGACAACTGCATATCGCCGACGCCGGCAATGATGAGCTCCTTGGTTTCGGGATCGTTGCCGTAGGTGAAGGACTCGTCTTCTTCCTTCAGCTTGACGAGGCCGTTGGCGATCTTGTCTTCTGTGCCCTTGACCTTGGCGTAGACGGCCATCTTGTACATCGGCTCGTCATAGGTCATGCCCTTGATGCGGACAGTCTTGCCCGGCATGCCGAGGGTGTCGCCGGTCTTGACGGAGGCGAGTTTTGTGAAAACGCCGATATCGCCGCAGCAGACCTTGAGGTCTTGGTGTTGTCCTTGCCCCTTCGGGAAGAACATGTTGCCGAGCTTTTCGGAATCGCCGGTGCGGGCGTTGACGACGGTAAGGGTGTCTTCCATGTCGCCGGAAATGACCTTGAAGTAGGAGTTCTTGCCGTACTGGTCAGCCAGCGTGTTGAAAACGAACGCCATCGGGCTGCCGTTCGGGGCGAGCTTGAACTCGGACTCGGTGCCGTCCTCGTCAACCTGCGTCATGGGCTTGCCCTCGAGAGGATTCGGTGCATACTTGACGAGGTTCGCCAGCAGGTTGGTGGTGCCGAGGCCGGTGTAGGCGCAGCCGCAGAAGACCGGGGTCACGCTGCGCTCACGGATGCCGGCCTTGATGCCGGTCTGGAGTTCTTCGGCGGTAAACGGCTCTTCCATGAAGAACTTCTCCATGAGGGCCTCGTCAGTCTCTGCGACCTGCTCGTTGAGCTCGGCCATGTATTCTTCAATCTTATCGTTGGCGTCTGCGGGCAGGGGGATTTCCTTGCCGTTTGCGTCATAGGCTTTTTTCTCAATCAAGTCAACCAGACCGACAGCCGTTTCACCCTGCATAATGGGGAAGGTAAACGGAATGACGGAAGCGCCGAACATCTCGCGCAGGGAATCGAGGACGTTGAAGAAGTTGGCATGCTCTTCATCCAGCTTGGAGACATAGAACATGGCGGGAAGATTGGCCTTGGCAAGATACTTCCAGCCCTTTTCAGTACCGACGCCGATGCCGCTCTTTGCGGTCAGGCAGATGAGGCCCGCGTCAACTACGCGCAGGGACTGCACGATCTGACCGGCAAAGTCAAAATAACCCGGGTTGTCGATCACGTTGATCTTGCACTTGTTATATTCAACGGGAATGACGGAAGAAGAAATGGAATACTGTCTCTTCTTCTCTTCGTCGTCAAAGTCAGAAACAGTGGTGCCATCGGCACGCTTGCCCAGACGGGTGATCGCCTTGGTGGTGAACAGCATGCTCTCGCAAAGAGCGGATTTGCCGTCGCCGCCATGGCCAAGCAGGCAGATGTTGCGAATGTCATTGGCAGTATAGCCCATAGTAAAAAAATACTCCCTTTCTCCAGACGGAACGCAAGACGGCGCGCTCCGCCCCTCGGCAGTTCTCATTTCGCCGACTCTTAAATTCCATTATATACGAATCTCCATAGGATTGCAATTATAATCTTGTCAAATCCCATGAAAATCTGCGATTTTTTCATGCGTACCTATGCGCGGCCCGCTAAAAGACCGGCCAGAAGCCCCGGAAGGAGCCACAAAACCGTGTACAGAAACAGGTTCCAGCACGACGCGGCGAGATCTGCGCCGAGGAACGTCAGCACAAACATCAGGCTCACGCCGAGCACGCTTCCCGCGATGGCGACGCAGATGGACAAAATCGCCGTGCCGCGCAGACCACGCGCCGCGACGACGCTTCCTGCGAAGCTTGCGAAGCTGCTGCGGGCCATGAGCGCACCCTGTTTTCCGGCGCGCACGGCACCGGGTTCGGAGAGGGCTGCGCGCTCTTCTACAATGGGGAATTCGATATGCTCGGGCGGGATTTTATAGCGCTGCTTTAAAAATTGCGGCGTGATCATAAAATCGCGCGTGGCCAGCACCGGCACAAGCGCGCCTGCGCGCAGAACGGAGGCAAGTCCTGCCCGAACGGATTCTGCCGGGGCGTAACTGAGCGCAAAGACGGCGGCAAGCTCGCCGTTGACGGATAAATAAACCGCCTGCTTGAGCCGCGTTCCCTCCGGGACGCGTACGCGCATCAGCTTCATAAACGCGATCGAGCCCATCAGAACGACATCTCCCCGGATCGTCGCGCCGAGACCGCCGCTTTCATACCGGCGGAAGGTATCGACGGAATAGCGTCTGCCGTTCTGGTCGTGCATCATCTGTTCAAACAGCGGAGCAAGACCGCTGCCTGCCGTCTGCACGACGGCGTTGGCATAGCCGATGACCATGGGCGCGGGGCGGCTGCCGTAAAGCTTCATGCCGCCCTGTGTCACATTCTGCGGCGGGAACAGATCTGCATCTTCAATGATCAGGCCGGCCTCGCCGGACAGAATCCGCGCGCCCTGCCAGCCTGCGACGGCTGCGCCGATGCGGTACAGTTTTTTGGCAAACGTGGAAAACGGTTTTGCGTAGGCGATGAGGATGCCGGCGGGGAAACCAGCCAGCAGCATGGCTGTCCACGACCAGAGAAAACTCTTGCCGCCGCGCATCGCGGTCAGGACGGATAACACGAGCGTTACCGCCGTCATAACAGGCGTGTAGAAGCGCATGATGCGGCTGCCTGCGTCCGGCATTTCCAGCTGGACGGCAAACTGCTCGGCGTCGCCCGGAGCGCGGAAGATGCAGTCGTAGCCGTGCCACGCCTTTTCCTCCCGCACGGCGGCGACCGGATCTTCCATATTGCCTGCCGCGCGCAGCGATCTGCGCCGTGCCTCATACAGTAAACTCCGCCCCCACAGGGCGAGCAGCAGCAGAACCGACGCGACCGTGCAGAACGGTGTCCGGCCCTGCAGGACGGCAAAAAATGCGTCAACGATCACGGCGCAGAGCACCACGAACAGCATGCTGGTTTGATCGAACCGCAGGCGCAGCGCCTGCACCACGCCGGACAGGCAGATATCATAGCTGTAAAAGTGCCTGCGCAAGCAGAAGTCCCAGCATAATCGCGGAAAACACCTGTGAATAACTGCTGAAATCCCCCACAATGGCGGAGGTCGATAAGACCAGCAGCAAAATCGACGCCAGACAGGTCAGCACGCTCAGCAGCAGGCGCAGCCGCACGCTGGAGGCGGCAGAATAGAACTGATACGCGGCTTCCAGCGAGGGAAAAACGTGCTCAGGCTGCTCGGCGGCGCGCTTTTTCCGGGCCTCTTTTTTTGAAAGCGTTCAAGCTGCCGGCGGCGTTTTTCGGCCTGCCGTTTTTCGCGGCGCTCGGCACGGGCGCGCTCCCGCGCTTCCTTGGGATCTGCTGCGGCAGGCTCCGGATCCGGTTCACCCTGGTAGGTCCAGACGGTAGGGGCGCTCCGGCTCAGGCTCCTTTGCGTATGGACGGGCGCAAAGCGAATGGTGTCAGCCGCTTCCTCGTCAGACGGTGTCTGCGCATCGGGCGGGCGGCCGGCAGGTGTGGCAAGCCGGACAGTCTCACCCGGCTCGGTCTTCGGTTCCTCACGCTTTGTCCAGCCGCCGAATTCGTTCATAATTTCCTCGAGCGAGTATTCCGGCGCCTCTTGCTCCGCGGGCGTCTTGTTCAGTTGTGCTTCGTCCTCAGGACGCCTGGTTGGTTCCATAGTGTGCTCCATGTTTTGTGAATCTACCATACTCGCTTTGTAGTGGCCGATGCCCACATCGGCCCGGCAGGATGGGCCGCTTTTACGGAACTCTTCGGCAAAGTCGTGGCTGCCTCACGGGCCGATGTAGGCATCGGTTCCTACAACGAAACAGGAGGGTGCTTGAGGATTTGCTATGAGGGTCCAAAAGCTGCCTGCTGTGCGGGCGGACAGAGTCGTCCGTTCGGAAAGATGGCTTTATCCCCGCTGCCGGACAGCCTCGTACAATAAAATTGCGGCGGCGTTCGACGCGTTGAGGGATGAAATGCGGCCGTGCATGGGAATACTGACTTTGAAGTCGCACGCTTCTGAGACAAGGCGGCTCATGCCGTCGCCCTCGTTGCCGATGACGATAGCGGCCGGGCCCTTGAGATCGGCCTGATAGAGCGCCGTATCGCCGTCTGCCGCCGTGCCGAAGACCCAAACGCCGGCTTTCTGCAGCTCGCGGATGGCACTGACCAGATTGGCCACACGCGCCACCGGCAGATATTCCAGTGCACCTGCCGAGGCCTTGCCCACAACGGCGGTCAGGCCGACGCTGCGGCGCTTCGGAATGATCACGCCGTGCGCGCCTGCGCATTCTGCCGTGCGGATGATCGCGCCCAGATTATGCGGGTCGGACAGCTCGTCGCAGAGGACGATGAGCGGCGCTTCTCCCCTGCTTTTCGCGTTTTCGAGGATCTCGTCGACCGTGGCGTAGGCGTGGGCCGCGACCATGGCGATGACGCCCTGGTGCGCGCCGGTGGCGGAGAGCTGGTCGAGCTTGCGCCGGTCGGTCTCGACGACGGCGGCGCCAGGCTCCTCTCGCCATGGCGGCGAGGCGGGCAAGGGCGCGGTCGGTCTCGCCGGCGGCGATATAGAGCTTGTCGATCGGGCGGCCGGCAGCGAGCGCTTCCTGCACGGCGTTGCGGCCCTCGAGCATATTTTCTGCCGCCTCCGAGGGCTCCTGCGCGCGGCGCAGGGGCGGGCGGCGGTCATTGCGGTTCCATTTTTTCTGTTCCATAGATTCTCCAGCTTTCAATCTTGTCATAATAATTCACAATATAGTATAACAGCTTCTTTCGGAAAGCTCAATCCCAATCTCACAATTCACAGAAAATTTACCGCCCCGCCGCGGGTTCTTTCTTGTAAATGGGGAATGGGTGTGATAAGATTTGTAACAGAAAATTCCCTACTAAAATTTCCCACGTTTTCACAGAAAGAAGGTGCGTTTTTTGAATAACGACCCAAAAAACAAAAAGCCGCAGGACAATAAGCCGCAGAACGGCGACGATGGACGGCAGGGGCGCCGGATCGTATTCCTGATGGTCGCGGCGCTGATCGCGACGCTGCTTATCAATTCGCTCTATACGACCATTGCCAACGCGTATCTGTCGGAGATCACCTATAACGAGTTCCAGACGTATCTCGACAAGGATGAGATCGCCGAGCTGGAGTTCCAGTCCGACCGCATGGTCATCCTGACGCGCGACGAGGCCAAGAAGCCGTCGTCGCAGCAGCGGCTGTACTACACCGGCTATATCCCCAACGTTTCAAATGACGATCTGAAGGACCGGCTCGACGCGCAGGGCGTGGAATACAACACCGAGATCGTCGAGCAGGCCAGCCCCATCGTGACCTTTGTCGTCACATGGCTGCTGCCGGTCATCATCATGTACGCCCTGTTCAGCCTGCTGATGCGCAGCATGACCAAGCGCATGGGCGGCGGCATCGGCGAAAGCAAGGCCAAGGTCTATATGGAAAAGTCCACCGGCGTCACGTTTGCCGACGTCGCCGGTCAGGACGAGGCCAAGGAATCGCTCGTCGAGATCATCGATTTCCTGCACAACCCGCAGAAATATGCTGCCATCGGCGCGAAGCTCCCGAAGGGCGCGCTGCTGGTCGGCCCTCCGGGCACCGGCAAGACGCTGCTGGCCAAGGCCGTCGCGGGCGAGGCGAACGTGCCGTTTTTCTCCATCTCCGGCTCTGATTTCGTGGAAATGTTTGTCGGCGTCGGCGCGAGCCGCGTGCGCGATTTGTTCCAGCAGGCAGCGAAAGTCGCCCCGGCTATCATTTTATTGATGAAATTGACGCCATCGGCCGCACGAGAGATTCCAAATTCGGCGGCAACGACGAGCGCGAGCAGACGCTTAACCAGCTGCTCGCCGAGATCGACGGCTTCGATTCAAGCAAAGGCGTCGTGATCCTGGCGGCGACAAACCGGCCTGAGATTCTCGACAAGGCACTGCTGCGTGCGGGCCGCTTTGACCGCCGCATCATCGTTGACCGGCCCAATCTCGCCGGACGTTACCAGACGCTGCGCGTCCACACGAAAAATATCAAGCTGGCCGAGGATGTCGATCTGCACAAGATTGCGCAGGCGACCGCGGGCGCGGTCGGAGCGGATCTGGCGAACCTCGTGAACGAGGCGGCGCTGCGCGCCGTGCGCATGGGGCGCAAGGCTGTCAACCAGCAGGATCTGCTGACGTCCTTTGAACTTGTCATCGCGGGCACGGAGAAGAAGGGTACCGTTCTGACCGACACCGAAAAGCGCATCGTGTCCTATCATGAGGTTGGCCATGCGCTGGTTGCCGCGCTGCAGAAGCATTCGCAGCCTGTCTCCAAGATCACGATTGTCCCGCACACCTCCGGCGCGCTGGGCTATACCATGCAGATGCCGGAAGAAGAAAAATTCCTGTCCAGTAAGGAAGAACTCATCGTCGAACTCCAGACCATGCTGGGCGGCCGCGCTGCAGAACAGGTCGTCTTCGGTATTGCCACGACCGGTGCGTCGAACGACATTGAGCGCGCGACAGAACTGGCCCGTAAGATGGTCACGCAGTACGGCATGAGCGACCGGCTTGGCCTTATGGCGCTGTCCACTGTCTCAAATCCGTACCTCGACGGCAGCACGATGATGAACTGTGCCGATTCCACCTCCTCTGCAGCGGACGAAGAAATCCACAAGCTGCTCATGGACTGCTACGCGGATGCGAAAAACATCCTTGTCGAGCACCGTGCGCTGCTGGATGAGATTGCAATGTACCTGCTGAGCAAGGAGACCATCACGGGCGACGAATTCATGGCCTACGTCAATGCTGACAGCAAAAAACTGACGGACGGCAGTGAGGCAGAGGAAGCGCCCGAGCAGGATGAAGCACCGTCGGAAACCGATTGAACCAATCGCGCCCCTGTTTCCCCGAACAGGGGCGCAGCACGTTTTTCAGAGCGGACTGTAGGGGCCGATGCCCACATCGGCCCGGCAGGAGGTACCGATTTTATGAGAATCTTCGGCGAATTCGCAACATTTTTCGGGCCGACAGAGCCGCCGGCCCCTACATCAAAGTTTCAATCTTCTCATCCCTGTAGAGGCGGACGACTCTGTCCGCCCGCGGAATATACTGTTTTTACAGAATTCTTCGGCGAATTCGTAACTTCCCAGCGGGCCGATGTGGGCATCGGCCCCTACAGGGTGCTGCGCAAATTTGCGGCCGCCCATCGGGCGGAGCAGATCTGTCAAGCCCCTACAGGGGTTTACCGAAAGCGCGAGATAGGGATATATTCCGGAGGCTATCATGTTCATCTCTTCCGTTCTTGACACGACTGCCATTGACGAAAAACAGGTGCAGTCGTTTTTTTCGCGGCTGACGCTGGAGAAGCTGCTGTATGCGGCGGTGCTGCTCGTTTTGTGCGCGGTGCTCATCAAGCTGATTCTGAAGGCGGCGGACAAGCTGTTTTCCCATTCCAAGCTGGATCAGACTATTTTCGGCTTTCTGCGCACGACAGCCAAGGCAATTTTGATTTTTATTGCAGTCATGCTCGTCGCAGGGACGCTCGGCGTGGATACCAGTTCGCTGCTGGCAATTTTGAGCGTTGCCGGTCTTGCCGTTTCGCTCTCGATGCAGACCGCGCTGTCCAATGTCGCGGGCGCGCTGATGATTCTGACAGCCAAACCCTTCCGGGCGGGCGATTATGTCCAGATCGGCGACAAGGCCGGAACTGTCCTGACTATCGGCGCGGTATACACAAGCCTGCGCACCTATGACAACCAGATCATCTATTTGCCCAACAGTCAGATCACGGCAGGCAGCATCATCAATGTGACAAGCGAGGCGGTACGCCGTGTTGACGTGAACGTTTCGGCGTCCTATGACGATGCGGTAGATACCGTCCGCGCGGCGCTCTGCGCCGCTGCCGCAGCGCATGAAAAAGACACTCCGCGACCGGCCTGTCGAGGCACACGTCGTCTCCTATGGCGACAATTCGATCCAGTATGTCCTGCGCTTCTGGGCGCGTACGGAGGACTATTGGGCCTGCTATAACGACGTGCTGGACGGACTTCAGGAAACCTTTTCCTCCGCGGGCATCACGATGTCCTATCCACATATCAATGTTCATATGGAATCATAAAAAAAGGAATATCGGGATATCACATATCATTTTCTATATAAAGTCAGAATTATCGAAAATAATGTCGATAGTTCTGGCTTTTATATTATCAAAGTTCTGATATAACCGTAAATTTGTTTTCCAAAGAACCCCCGCAGGGGGTTCGCATCGGTTGACTTTCTTCGGGCTGCTTGGTAAAATAGACGCAAGCTATAAGAGGCGTATTCTGCCGCTTTTTGGTTTCGGAGCGCAGATACGCCTGCTCGGTCTGTCCACATGGGCTGGCCGCCGCCCCTCTTTCCGGTCCTGTGTCCGGTGTACGCAGGCCGGTCCAGAACATATTTTAGGAGGATACATCATCGATGGATTGGGATCGCTTAATCACAGTTGAACAGATGGAAGCAGCGACCAACGAATTGCTTGAAACCGGCAAAAAAGTTGGCGCGGATTCCTGGCAGCAGCGCGTCAAGAATCAGACGCCGCACTGCGGCTTCGGCGAAAAGCCGGCACCTGCTGCCGCATTTGCTCCATGGGCCCCTGCCGCATTACGCCCAAGGCACCGCGCGGCATTTGCGGCTGCGACGTACACGGCATCGTCGGCCGCAACTACCTGCGCTTCACCGCAGGTGGTGCTGCTACGCACTCCGACCATGGCCGTCAGATCTGCCACACGCTCTATCAGGCAAAGGAAGGCGGCTCTTATCAGGTCAAAGACCCCGAAAAACTGAAGAAAATTGCTGCCGAATGGGGTATCGAGTCCGAGGGCAAGGATATTTATGATCTGGCCCACGAAGTTGCTGAAACCGCCCTTCTCGAGTACGGCAAGCCTTTCGGCGTGCAGCGCTTTTTGAAGCGTGCGCCCGAGCATACCCAGAAGCTGTGGCATGACGCTGGCATCGAGCCGCGTGCCATTGACCGCGAGGTTTCGCAGTCGCTGCACATGACGCATATGGGCTGTTCGTCTCTTCCCGAGGCGCTCATCAAGCAGTCCCTGCGCGCTGGCCTGTCCGACGGCTGGGGCGGCTCCATGGCAGGTACCGAGCTGTCCGACGTTCTGTTCGGCACGCCGCGCCCCGTTGACACCACCGCCAACATCGGCGTCATGGAAAAGGACATGGTCAACATCATTGTCCACGGCCACGATCCCTCTCTTTCTGAGATGATCGTCATGTACTCCCAGGATCCGGAGATGGTCGCCCTCGCCAAGGAAAACGGCGCGAAGGGCATCAACATCTGCGGCGTCTGCTGCACCGGCAACGAAGTTGCCATGCGGCAGGGCATTCCGATGGCAGGTAACTTCCTGCAGCAGGAAAACGTTGTCCTGACGGGCGCATGCGAAGCCATCGTCGTTGATGTGCAGTGCATCTTCCCGGCTCTTGGCCCGCTTTCCAAGTGCTTCCATACCAAGTTCATCACGACCTCTCCCATTGCCCGCATGCCGGACTCGGATTTCATCGAGTTCCACGAGGACACTGCGGCGGACAACGCCAAGGCGATCATCCGCATGGCGATTGAAAACTTCAAAAACCGCAAGCCCGAGCTGGTCAACATTCCGAACCTCAAGACCAAGGCCCGCGTCGGCTACTCGGTCGAGGCCATTAAGAAAGAACTCGACGGCGTGTGCAACTCCCATGTTGACGCGCTCGGCACGCTGAAGCCGCTGGCCGACGTTGTCAAGGCCGGCGTCCTGCGCGGTGCTGTCGCAATGGTCGGCTGCAACAACCCCAAGGTTCGCCCCGATACTGCGCGCACATCGAGCTCATGAAGAAACTTCTCAAGAACGATATCATCGTCATCGTCTCCGGCTGTTCGGCACAGGCTGCGGCCAAGGCCGGCCTCATGGATCTCGACGCTGCTGAATACTGCGGCGAGGGCCTCAAGCGCGTGTGCAAGCTGGTTGGTATTCCGCCGGTTCTGCATATGGGCTCCTGCGTTGATATCTCCCGTATGATGATCCTTGCTTCTGATCTTGCAAAGGATTGGGGCATCAACATTTCTCAGATTCCGCTCTGCGGCTGCGCGCCGGAATGGATGTCTGAAAAGGCAGTTTCCATCGGCAACTACGTCGTGGCGACCGGCATCGACACCTACCTCGGCGTTGATCCGTACTCCAAGGGCTCCAGCGAGATCACTGAACTGCTTCAGGGTGACGCAAGAGGCTGCAAGGAGTGGGTCGAGGCGCATTTCGTCGTTGACACCAACATTGAGAGCCTCGGCGACAAGATGATCGCCGCAATCGAAGCCAAGCGCACGGCTCTCGGCATCTAAGATCTTCCCGGAGGGTCTTTACCGTTATGAAAGTAGCTATCACCGGCAAGGGCGGCGTCGGCAAGACGACGCTGGCCTCCACGCTCGCGCGGCTCTACGCCGACGAAGGGCGCACCGTCCTCGCAGCCGACGTTGACCCGGATGCAAATCTGGGCCTGGCGCTGGGGCTGACAGAGGAAGAGGTCAATTCCATTGTTCCAGTCTCGAAAATGAAGCAGCTTGCCAAGCAGCGCACGGGCGCGAACGACCAGAACAGCTTCTATAAGCTAAACCCGGACGTTTCCGATCTGCCCGATAAGCTTGCCAAGAATATCAACGGCGCCAAGCTTCTCGTTATGGGCACGGTTGATACCGGCGGCTCCGGCTGCGTCTGCCCGGAGCATGTCATGCTCAAGGCGATTCTGACCAATCTCGTTTTCCGCAAGGACGACGTGGGCATCATGGACATGGAGGCAGGGCTTGAACACCTTGGACGCGGCACGGCCAGCATGATGGACCAGTTCATCGTGGTCATCGAGCCGGGCGCGCGGAGTGTACAGACCTATGTGCGCATCAAGGAGCTTGCAAAGGGCATCGGCGTGACCAAGGTGCGCGTCGTTGCCAACAAGATCCGCGACGAGTCTGACCGTGAATTTATCAGAAGCCGCATCCCGGCAGACGATCTGCTCGGCTTCATCAGCTACAGTCCCACCGTCATCGACGCGGACCGGAGGGGCCTCTCCCCTACGACTGCAGCCCCGATGCGCTGGATGAGATCCGTGCAATCAAGGCTGCCATTGACGCCAAAGAATGAATCTGAAAGGAATGAAACCACAATGAAGACATTGTTTAACCGCGTCTTCGACGGCTCTGACGAGATGTTCGCCAAGGCCGAGGAAGAAGTGAACAAGATCGTGGCAGAAGTCGGCCGCGACGCTCCTCTGACGCTTCCCTCCACCGCGTATTTCTGCGCCTGCATCTATGCCTATATCGGCAAAAAGGTCACTACGACCGGCGAACTGCAGGATGCTCTGGCCGACGTGAAGGCCATGATGCTCCGCGAGCCGCGCACGCACTCCATCTTCCAGTCCGGCGTCGGCACCGCCATCGCCGCCGAGATGATCGAGGCCTGCAAGTACGTCAAGACCCAGACCCCGTATGAGGGCACCAACTACCACGGCCACTTCACCGACGCGGAAGTGCGTGAGCTGGGTGTTCCTCTTGTTACCGGCGATATCCCCGGCTTCGTCGTCATGATCGGCCCGGCTCCTTCCACCGAGGAAGCGGTCGAGACCATCAAGGGCTATCAGTCCCGCGGCATTTTCGTCTTCCTGATCGGCGGCATCATCGAGCAGGCTGTGGAAGCCGGTCTTTCTATGGGCTTCCCCCGTCCGTGTCGTTCCCGTCGGCGAAGAGATCTGGTCCGTCGGCCACGTCATTTCTCTGGTTGTGCGCGCGGCCATGATTTTCGGTGCCATCCAGCCGGGCGACGTCGAGGGCTTCCACAAGTACACCTTCGACCGCATCAACGCGTTTGTCAACGCGTACAAGCCGGTCAATGACATCACCGTCGCCTGCGGCGCGGGCGCCATCAAGCTCGGCTTCCCGGTCATCACCAACGACCACGACGATATGTGGGCCGTTCCGAAGTCCCTCATCATCTACGATGACACCAAGGACTGGATCGATACCTCCATCGAGGCCCGCGGCATCAAGCTGAAGATCACGAAGATCGACATCCCCGTCTCCTTCTCCTCCGCATTCGAGGGCGAGATCATCCGTAAGGGCGACATGCAGGTCGAGATCGACGGCTCCCGCAAGGACTGCTTCGAGCTTGTCACCACGAAGGACGCCTCCGAGGTCGAAGACCACAAGATCGTGGTCGAAGGCCCCGAAATTGACGAGATCCCGGTCGGCTCCAAGATCTCCATGAGTTACACCGTCGAGGTTGCGGGCAAGAACATGCAGCCCGACTTCGAGCCGGTCTTCGAGCGTAAGATCCACTCCTTCCTCAACTGCGTGGAAGGCCTCATGCACACCGGCCAGCGCGACATGATCCGCGTGCGTATCAGCAAGGCGGACTTCGAGGCCGGCTTCAAGTTCCGCCACATTGGCGAAGTGCTCTACGCCAAGATCAAGTCCGAGTTTGACACGGTCGTTGACAAGTGCCAGGTCCGCATCGTCGTTGGCGACGAGCCGAACGCCGCGCTGCGCAAGCACGCCAACGAGGTCTTCGACAAGCGCGACGAGCGCCTGAAGTCCATGACCGACGAATCCGTACCCGTCTTCTATTCCTGCATCATGTGCCAGGCGTTCTCCCCGAGCCACGTCTGCATCGTCACCCCGGAGCGTCTGGGCCTGTGCGGCGCCGTTTCGTGGCTGGATGCGAAGGCTACCAACGAACTCGACCCGCAGGGTCCCTGCCAGGTCGTCACCAAGGAGCGCTGCATCGACGAACGCACCGGCCGCTACGAGGACGTCGATGAGGCTGTTGCACAGTACTCCCACGGCGCACTGGAGCACGTCACGCTCTACTCCCTGCTGGAAGACCCGATGACCTCCTGCGGCTGCTTCGAGTGCATCTGCGGCATCGAGCCGTGCTCGATGGGCGTCGTCATCACCTGCCGCGAGTATGCCGGCATCACGCCGCTCGGCATGACCTTCTCCGAGATGGCTTCCATGACTGGCGGCGGCGTGCAGACTCCGGGCTTCATGGGCCACGGCAAGCATTACATCGCTTCCCATAAGTTCCTCAAGGCCGAGGGCGGCGCTGGCCGTCTGGTCTGGCTGCCGAAGGAGCTGAAGGATCAGATCCGCGACAAGCTCAATGAGACTGCCAAGGATATGTACGATATCGACAACTTTGCCGATATGGTCGCCGACGAGACCAACTGCCCGAACGGCGATCCGGAAGAGTTGCTTGCCTACCTGTCCGAGGTCGGCCACCCCTGTCCTCAGCATGGACCCGCTGGATATTTAATTCAT
>VOFG01003908.1_pt1:5000-127499 | contig 127499 bp, 134 predicted proteins | sample 5384171 | NCBI WGS metagenome assembly VOFG01 (sample SAMN12384726, study PRJNA508395) | human gut metagenome | isolation source: healthy gut F | host: Homo sapiens
TTTCCCTGTCTGGCAAGACCATCAACGGCGATCTCATCATTGCAGACGGCGTCAGCAGAATCGACCTGACGGGTGTTACTGTCACCGGCCGCATTGTGCTGCGCGGCGGCGAAAGCGGTGTAACCTTCAAGGACACCAAGGCCGGCAAGGGCATTATCGCCAATACCGACATTGCGGTTTCCGGCTCGGTTGACAACATCACAGTCGCACAGGGTTCTGCTATTACCGTAAACAGCGGCGCGTCTGTCGGTTCCATCAACGTCAACGCAGAAGGCGCAAAGATTACCGGTGCAGGCAAGGTTGGAACCGTAAAGGCGAACGCTAATAACGTAACCGTTACCACCAGCGGCACCAAGGTTACCGCAGCAGACAGCATTTCCGGCGTCAAGGCCGGCGATAAAGCGGTTTCCGCAGGTAAGACCGAGACGGTTGGCAGCACAGCTTCTGGCGGCGGTTCGTCGAGCGGCGGTTCGTCTTCCGGCGGCTCTTCGAGCGGCAGCAATACGACTGTCAAGGCCGAGATTGCAGACGCGCAGGTCGTAACGACCGATGCAGGCGCATATCTGGCGCTTTCCTTCCGCACCGGCTTCACCAAGGAAAATACCGTCATCACCGTTGATGGTGCTGATGTAACAAAATATGCTACTCCGGTAACCGATGACGGCTCTGTCATCAAGCTCCCGCTCGTGGCACAGCCGGGTTCTGTCACCCTGACCAGCGGAAATAAGACTCAAACTACCGACCTCGGCACCAAGGTGGACGGTGCAGTTTACACCGGTGACCATTATCTGCCGGATTATTTCGTCAAGCATGGTCCGCTGGCAATTTGGGATTACTATCTGACGAATTACGATGTCAAGGGCAACATCCGCACCGAAGCCGAAAAGACTACCTTCGGCACCAAGGCTGTCCCGAATCCGCATCCGAGTTATTCTGTTGCCACCGAACTGGGACAGGATGTTGTCATCATGTTCAACTACACTTCGGATGCGGACAAGCAGTGGTTTGACCACATTACACCGTATTCCGCAGACAATCAGAAGGGTTCCGTACAGCTAGTAAGCTATGACCAGTACAAGGGCACCTGGAATTATAATCTGGAATTTACCAAGGGTAAGACAAATCATGCCGGCAACACAGTTGCTACCCTGACCATCAAGGCCAACCAGGATAACTTCCGTTCCAACGGCCGTTACTTTGTCCGCGTAACCTCTACAGATGCAGCAGGCGTAACTTCCTCAACACTGGTTCCGATTCATGTTGTAAATGCAGAGACTCCAACCTTTGAGGTTGAGGAAAAGCCGGAATCCGGCAAAAACCTGCACTTTGCGGTAAGCAATCTAGTTTACGGCATTACCAACCCAATTGAGAAAGTAACGCTGACCGATCCGTCCGGTGCAAAGCATGAACTGACGAACATTAACGATTACTATCTGTTCAGTCAGGATCTGTTCGTTCTGTACAACGACGAATCCGCAGAAAACGGTACAAACCACCTGAAATACAAGGGTCAGTACACGCTGACTATCGAGGCAAACGGCTTTAAGACAGCGACCACCAAGTTCACCGTGCAGGAAGGCAAAACCGCTCCCACGCAGACCGCACTGACGCTAGATGCCGTAAGCCGTGCAACCGGCAGTATCTCCGGCGGCAGCAGCAGCGATGGCTCCTCCAGCGGCTATGCCATCTCGACTGATTTCCTGTTCAAGGGCGATCTGATTGCGAATGCCTGTGTGCTGAACAAGCTGAACAAGGACACCACTGAGTCCACCGCCGTACTGGAATACTGGAATTACAGCACCTCTACACTGGATTCCACCTTTAATAAGGGCAATACCATGTATTACAGCGGTACAGACTATATGAGCTACATTTACGGCTCCAAGGCAGACAGCAGCAAGCTGTGGAAACCGTTTGCTGAGTATACCGCATCTGCCGCGGCAAGCGTAAATCCTCCGCACCAGACCAAGGAAGTTATGGAAGATGGTCTGCTGGGCGATGTGCTAGACAGTTCTGTCTCCGGCAAGCTGAATTATGTTGCTCCGGATAAGGGCACTTACGCCGAAGGCGATGATGTTGTACTGAAGTTTACCGCTGACAGTTCTAATGATTATCTCTCCAAAATTACCGGCCTGTACCTGAATGGCGATTGGCGGTATCTGGGCGAAAATTACTACACCATCAATACCGAAAACAACACCATTACCATCAAAAAGGATCTGCTGCACATCGGCGAAAACGCAATAAAGATTGTCTCCGGCGGTTATAAGGAGCAGAATGTAACCTTTAACTATGCAAAGGTTACGGAAGGTGTTACAGGTCTGACTGTTTCTGCTGATCAGGAAGGCAAGCCGGTAACCATCACCGTCAACGGCTCGGATGGCGATTTCCTGAAAAACCTGTCCCTTGTTACCCTCAAGCAGGGCGATGATGTTGACAATGTATATTGGTACGGCTACGAAGGCAGCGACGCGGTGTATTATGTCAAGAGTGACGATAATAAGACCCTGACCCTGTACAATGTAAAGCCGGGTACTTATACGGTAACGCTTTCGGCTCAGTATTATGATGATTTGAGCACTGACTTTACGATGGCGGGTACTGTTGTTAAAAATCCGGTTCCGGATATGGACATTCAGCAGAGTGTCGAAGACGGTGTATACACCGTAAAATTCTATGGTGTAAAAATTCCTAATTCTACTGATTACACTGATTCTCAAATTGGCACTTGGAAACTTGCTATTAACAAAATTTCCGTAAATGGCACTAACTATACCGAATATTCCTCTTTTAGCGGTGATCCCGCCAATGATTCCACCGAATATAAATGGGGTTATGGTCAGGGGTTCTGAAAAGGTTCTGATTCTTGGTGGCAGTGCATTTAAGACCGGCGAAAACAAAGTTGTTATCTCCGCTAAGGGTTACAAAGATTTGACTGTTACCATTAACAAATCTGCTGAAACCGTAACCGAAAAGGATACACCTTCCCTGTCTGTTGCTGAAAACGGCGTTATAAAGGACGGCAACAGCTACAAAATCACTTTGACTGGCACCGACCTTGCCGATTGGTGGAAGAATGTAAAGAAGGTTCAGGTAGATGAAGGCACTGCAGCTGATATCAGCAAGGTAATCGGCGAAACTGCCTTTACGCTCTCGGGTCTGGAATCAAACCACGAGTATACGCTTACCTTTACTGCTGACGGCTATAAAAATGCAACTGTTAAAGTAAAAACTCCGGAGAAGAAGTCGGATAATACTGACACTGAGGTTAAGCTACCTACTACTGCACCGACCGTAAAATCTACCAGCACATATAGTTCTAAATATATTCTTGATTTCAGCAATAATAAGGCATGGGTACAGAAAATCACTTCTATTAAATTAGGTGGTTCCGCTTGCAAACCTGTTACTTCTGCAGATGATGTTTCTTCCGACAAATATTATCTTGATACGGAGAATGGTTATATCTATATGTACCTGAGCATGTATGCCGAGAAAAAACTTGTAATTGCCGCTGATGGTTGTGATAAACTTGTTCTTACCGCTGTACCCGGTTCTGGTTTGAGTGCTCCTACAATCACCTATGTTGGAACTGTATCCGCAGAGCCTTCTGCCGCACCGACTATTGCAAAGATTGAGAAAGTACCTGCTTCGTTCATAACAGCCTCTTTTTATCGCGTATCTTTCAGCAGTGATGAAATTGAAGATTATTTGAATAATGTCAAGAAGGTTACTCTCGATAATAATGTTGAGTTGAAGTCTGGCGGCATTTATAATGATTCTACTAAAACTTTTAAGATTGAACTGAATCCTCTTCTGGCGCCAAGAGTTATCTGGACTTCTCGAAAGATTGCTTTACCAAAGGTAACACCACCGTAACTATTAAAGCTAACGATTACAAGGATTTGACTTTCACTGTAACCGTCGACGCTGACGGAAACCTGTCTATCAAGTAAACCCCCACAAAAAGGAAACCCACCCGGGTTTCCTTTTTTCTACCTATATTCCCTCAGCAGCGCCTGACACCCTTCCAGCAAATCCTCCCACACGGCATCAAAATCGCCGGTATACCACGGGTCAGCGACCTCCTCGCCTTTTCGATCGGTAAAATCCAGCAGCAAATGCAGCTTTCCGTCCGGATCGCCGCCGCAAATGCGCTGCATGGTGCGCAGATTGGACCGATCCATGCCAATCAGCAGATCAAACCGATCATAATCTGCGCTCTTCATCAGCCGCGCCGCATGCTGCCCGCACTGGATTCCCTGCTCAAGCAGCTTGCGCCGCGCCGTCGGATACACCGGATTGCCGATCTCCTCACGGCTGACAGCCGTCGATTCGATCTCCCAGTCACCCGCAACGCCTTCTCGCTTTACCAGTTCCTTCATGATATATTCTGCCATCGGACTGCGGCATATATTCCCATGGCAGATAAAAAGTATCCTCACCCAAACGCCTCCTGCTGTTTTTCTCCATCATATCACACAAAGCCGCAATCGTCACGCAATTTCAAACCCCCGGTGCTCCCACCCTTCCTGTGAACGGCATGCGCGCCTCGTTTTTCCCGTGCAAAACAGTACCCCGCCGAACGGAATTTTACTCGCTTTCCATCCGGCGGGGTATCTCAATTATGAGGAGTTGTTCTTCATATTGCGGAAGCTGCGACCCTGCAATTCATCAGCCGGTATCGAAGAAGCCGTTACTCGACGGTGCTGTCCGCTCCTTCCGTGTTGTCTGCTGTGTTTATACCATAGCAGATTTTCGATCAGCCGGAACGTCTTTTTCACGAAATGCAGTTTTGCGGGAACGAAATGCATAAAGTCCCTACTTGAAAGCAAAAAATTGGAAGTTTGCGCGTCCGGCGAAGCTCTTTCTGTAGAAATTCCGGAAAATTATTAAAAAACAGGCACGAAAAAGTCATAAAAAAGGGTTTCCCGATAGGAAACCCTTTCATTTTGCAATTTGCGACCGGTTAGAATGTAGGCAGATTCTTTTTCCACGCACCGGACTTATAGAAGAACACCGACAGACCTGAGCCGAGGAACCAGCCGATCGGCCAGCTGAGCCAGATACCGTGCTCGTTGCCGACCACATAGAACAGCGCAATGGACAGCACTACACGGATAATCAGGTCGGAGAACGTCGTTACCATGAACGGACGCATTGCACCGGCACCGCGCAGCACGCTGTCGCACACGAACTTGGTGCATACGACCAGATAGAACGGTACGACCGTGAACAGATAGCCTCGTGCGACATCAATAACGCCGGAGGCACTGCCCGCCGGAACGAACAGGCTGATAATCTTGTTCGCAAACGGCAGATAAATCGCCATAAACACCACGGACAGGCCGAGTGAATACACCGCACCCCATTTGAGACCCGGACCGATGCGGTCCAGCTTGCGGGCGCCGATATTCTGCGCAACATAGCTGGACAGACCGGACGCGAACGACATGCAGCAGGTCAGCGCAAACTGGTTGACGCGGTTTGCCGCCGAGAATCCCGCGATAACGGTCGCACCGCACAGGTTGATGTAATACTGAATGACCACATTGCCCACCGACACAAAGCTCTGCTGTGCGATGGACGGCACGGCGCAGTTGGTCAGGCGGCGCAGCATTTCGGGCGCGAACAGCACAAAGTGGTGGCCCGTATCAAACGAACGCACGCGGCGCAGCAGCAGCACGAATGCCAGCACACCGGACGCGCCCTGCGCGATAAACGTCGCCCATGCAACACCGGCAACGCCCCAGTGCAGACCGGCAACAAATACCATATCCAGAATGACATTGCCGACCGAGGACAGCACAAGCAGGATCAGCGGCGTTCGGCTGTCGCCCATGGCATTGAAGATACCCGTACACACGTTATAGATAAACAGGAACAGCAGACCGAACACATACACGCGCAGATACAGCGAGCCGTCCGCAAAGATATTCTCCGGCGTGGACAGCGCGTTCATGATGCCGTGCGTACCGATGGCTCCGATCAGCGTCAGCAGCAGCGCTACCGTCGTGGTGGTGAGCAGTGCGGTCGAGATGGCGGTCTTCATGCGCAGATAGCGCTTTGCGCCGAACAGCTGCGAGACGAGTACGCCGGTACCGATGTTGATACCGGTTGCAACCGCAACGAACAGCTGCGTGATCGGGTAGCCCGCGCCGACAGCGGCCAGCGCCAGCTCACCGGCTTCTACAGTTTCGGCAAAACGGCCTACGATGATGGAGTCAGCCATCTGGTACAGCTGCTGGAACGCAACGCTGAGCAGCAGCGGAATCGAGAACCAGAACAGCTTCTGCGACGGTTTTCCGACGGTAAGGTCAGTGGTCAAATGGGATACCTTCTTTTCGGGAGTCTGCTTATCCAGTTTTGACCGGATAAAATGGGGTTTATTGCAATTTTATGCTCTCCCCGAAGGGAGAGCATCATTTTGCGACTTTAATTGACGTTGTTACGCCTTTTTTCTTCTGGCGTGCAGTAATAACCGCAACGGTGAGCACCAGCAGCACCACACCTACGCCAAGCGCCAGAATGTCGTTTCCGGTCACACCGCCGACAAGGAAGCCTACAAAGCTCATCGCCGCGATCATCAGCGCGTACGGCATCTGCGTAGAAACGTGATCAATGTGGTTACACTGTGCACCCGCGGATGCGAGGATGGTCGTATCCGAAATCGGCGAGATGTGGTCACCGCAGACCGCACCAGACAGGCAGGCTGCCACGGTCATGATCAGCATGGTGGACGGTGCATCGCCGAATACCGCAATAGCGATCGGGATCAGGATGCTGAACGTGCCCCAGGAGGTACCGGTGGCAAAGGCCAGACCAAGCGCGATGAGGAAGAATACCGCCGGCATGAACATACCGATGGTGGATTCCGCCTTCACCACAGAGGATACGAAGCCGCCGATGTTGAGGTACTCTTCACGGCAGACACCGGACAGCGTCCACGCAAGCGTCAGGATGAGAATAGCCGGAACCATTGCCTTGAAGCCCTCGGTGAATGCCTCACAGAACTGGCCAAAGGACAGCACCTTACGCGGGATATACAGCACAAAGGTGAACAGCAGCGTAAAGAATGAGCCGAGCACCAGCGCGGTGGAAGAATCGCAGTTTGCGAACGCCTCAACGATGTTCGCGCCTTCCAGAATGCCGCCGGTGTACAGCATGCCTGCAATGCAGAGCACGATCAGTACGCTGATCGGCAGGATCAGGTCGTAAACCTTGCCCGAGCCGGCTACAACGTGAGTCTCCTCAATCAGAGAGAGATCATCATCCTTATGCGCAAGCTCGTACTTTTTCATCGGGCCGAAGTCGAAATCAGCAGCCATCAGCCAGATGAGGAACGCCAGCGTGAGCAGCGCGTACAGATTCAACGGGATGGTCTTGAGGAACAGCGAGAAGCCGTCCAGCGTGCTCGATTCCGGCAGGGACGAGCCGACCGCCGCCGCCCACGAGGAGATCGGCGCGATGATGCAGACCGGAGCCGCCGTTGCATCGATGATATACGCCAGCTTTGCCCGGGAAATGCTGTACTTGTCCGTCACCGGGCGCATGACCGTGCCGACGGTGAGGCAGTTGAAGTAATCGTCCACGAAAATGAACATTCCGAGGAACGAGGTCGCAAACGACGCGCCGCGCCGGCTGCGGATGGTCTTGACCGCCCACTCACCGTATGCGCGTGACGCGCCCGATTTGGTGATGAGCGATACCAGAATGCCGAGCAGTACGAGGAAGATACAAATATTGATATTATCTCCCAATTTACTGCCCATGATGGTGAAAGTCGTCTCGACGGCTTTCAGCGGATGGAAGCCCGTATAGAGCAGCGCACCCGAAAGAATACCGATCATCAGTGAGAGTAAACCTCCTTCGTGATCAGTGCAAGCGCGATCGCGATGATCGGCGGCAGCAGTGTCCAAACAGTTGCCGTAACGTCCATTCCTTATTTCCCCCTTATACGCAGACAAATCTTGTCCGCAATTCCATTCTATTTTATATGGATTTAACCGGATTTACAAGTGCTAATCCTGTTTTTTCCGTCCGAAAGGATATTTTTGTGCAACTTGCAATGGTTTAACGTCATAAATCGTGTTTATAGCGACACCATTCTGCAATCACCTGCCGCCGAAGTGCCAGCACGCCCGCCAGATTAGGCAGCGCCATCAAGCCGTTGAACGTGTCGCTGAGCGCCCACACCGGCTCCAGCCGCATCATGCAGCCCGCTACCGCCGCCAGAAGAAAGGCCGCCTTGTAGACCGGAATTACCCGCTCCCCCATCAAATAGGCCGCTGCACGCTGCCCGTAATACGACCAGCCGAGCAGGGTCGAGAATGCAAACAGCGCGAGCGACACCGCAACGAAGCCCCCGCCGAACCGTCCGAATACGGTGGAGAACGCCTCTGCGGTAAGCTGTGCACCGGTTGTCAGCTGAGAAAGCAAAGGCGTGCCGGACGCGAGCGCGTAGCGGCTTACGTCGTATACCCCGCTCGTGAGAATGACGAACGCGGTGACGCTGCACATCACAATCGTGTCGAAGAACACCTCAAACACCGCCCACATCCCCTGTTCGCACGGCTCCCTTGCGTCTGCGGCGGCATGCACCATGACGGACGAGCCCAGTCCGGCCTCATTTGAAAATATACCGCGCGACACACCCGCCCGGACGGCCTGCGTCATGCCGTAGCCGAGCACGCCGCCCGTGCCTGCCCTTGTATCGAACGCCATCGAGCAAATCTGCGCGAACGCCTGCGGCAGATTCGCTCGATGCATCCACAGCACAACGACCGCGCCGCCCATGTAGAACAGCGCCATGAACGGCACGAGTGTTTCCGTCACGCGGGACAGCCGTTTGAGGCCGCCGAGAAGCACCGCGCCGAGCAAAACCGCTGTCACCGCGCCGACGATCCCGCTCGGTATGCCGAACGAGCCGGAAAGTCCCTGCGCGATCGAGTTGCACTGGCTCATGTTGCCGATACCGAACGATGCCAGCACACAGAACAGCGCAAAGGCTCCCGCCAATAGCGGACTGTGCAGCCCGTTCTTGAGATACAGCATGGGGCCGCCGCGCCAGGCCCCGTCCGGTCCGCGCTCGCGGTACAGCATGCCGAGCGTGTTCTCCGCGAACGCGGTCATCATGCCGACAAGGCGCTCACCCACAGCCAGAGTACCGCGCCCGGACCGCCGAGCGTCAGCGCGGTTGCCACGCCTGCGATGTTGCCCGTGCCGACCGTCGCGGCAAGTGCGGTGCACATGGCCGCAAACGGCGAAACGCCGCCGCTTGTCCGTCTTGCGGCACCGGTAAAGCAGGAAAACAGCGTTTTCCGCAGCCAGAGCGCGCAGTACCGCACCTGAAAAACTCCGGTCACCGCCGTGAAGTACAATCCGGTGCCAAGCAGCAGAATCAGCATGGGCACGCCCCATATCAGGCCGCGCAGCCGCTCATTTACTTGTAAGATATCGTCCATCAGCATCCCACCTCTCCCCTGTTCCGCATTATATGAACCGGATTTCAGCGGCAGAACGCCCATAACTACTCATTTCTAGCGACTAATTCCTACTTCAAATAACAGAAAGCCGCCCGGACAGGCGGCTTTCTGTTATTTGCGAAATTATTCCATCATACCAACGCAGTCGAAGTACGGCTTCTCTGCGATCTTGTCCTTATTCTCCTTGAACAGCGTGTGACCGAGTGTGATGACCAGATAATCTGCCTTGAGAACCTCCTCGAACGATACGTTCGGGATGTTCTGCACCTCAGTGTCCTTGGCGAACGGCTCACACGCGATAACCTTTACGCCCTTTTCCTGTAGGATGTGGCACAGCTCGATAGACGGCGACTCACGCAGGTCGTCAACATCCGGCTTATAGGACAGGCCGAGCACGCCGACCGTGTCGGTTACCTTCTTCATCTTTGCTACAACCTTGTCAGCGACGAAGTGCGGCTTGTTCTCGTTGCGCTCGCGTGCCGCAAGGATAACCTTTGCCTCCGCCGGGAACTGCTCGTAGATAAACCACGGGTCAACTGCGATGCAGTGGCCGCCAACGCCGACACCCGGGGTCAGGATGTTAACGCGCGGATGGCAGTTTGCCAGCTTGATCAGCTCAAAAACGTCAATGCCCATCTTGTCGCAGATGACGGACAGCTCGTTTGCGTAAGCGATGTTGACATCACGGAAGGTGTTCTCGGTCAGCTTGCACATTTCGGCGGTTAGGTCGTCGGTCTTGTGAACGACACCCTTCTCAAGCACCTTCTCGTAGATGGATGCCGCCATTTCAGCAGCCTCCGGCGTGCGGGCACCGACGATGCGGTCATTGTTCTTCAGCTCGTACATCATGTTGCCCGGGATAACGCGCTCCGGACAATGTGCAACGTGAATCTCATTCATCGGGATGCCGGATTCCTCGCTCAGTACGCGTGCGAGCATCTCGGAGGTGTGCGGCGGCACGGTGGACGCCAGAATGACCAGATTGGACGGCTCGAGCACCTTGCCTGCCATACGGCCTGCAGACTCTACAAAGCGCAGATCGGCCTTGTGGCTGCCGTTCTCGTCCTTGAAGAACGGCGTCGGCACCGAAATATAAAATACATCGGACTTGCCAAGTTCTTCGGAAAAATGCAGATGACCGTGTGCAACAGCCTTTTCAAATGCTTCCTGCAGACCCGGCTCTACAATATGGATATGACCGCCCTGCAGGGTTTCGATAGTCTTTTGTTTACGTCAAAGCCGCAGACCTCAAAACCAGCCTCAGCCAGCGTGATCGCCGTCGGCAGGCCGATATAACCCAGTCCCATGACAGTAATTTTCATAATTTTCGTACCTCGTTCAGCATAATCTTCTTACATTATACCACTTTTTTCACGGAATTCAACGTAGTGTTTGAATTTTCACCGAAAAGAGTCTATAATGATACTATCGTTCGTTTATGCAAGTATCATAAACGGCTGTCGGAACCTTTATCTTCCGATTACATATACTGCTTTATACCCCTAAAGTTTGGAAGGGATACTATGATTTTTAAAGGGATTGCTTGAGGATGCACGCTCGATCCGGGACCGCGACCCGGCAGCACGCACCACACTGGAAGTTGTTTTTGCTCTATCAGGGCTTTCACGCCCTGTTTTACCACCGTCAGGCGCACTGGCTGTACAAACACAAGCATTTCTTTCTTGCGCGTGCGCTGTCGCAGTTGCGCGGCATATGACCGGTATTGAGATCCACCCAGGTGCAACGATCGGCAAACGCCTGTTTATTGACCACGGCATGGGCATTGTTATCGGTGAAACCGCTGAGATTGGCGACGACTGCACGATTTACCACGGTGTAACGCTCGGCGGTACCGGTCACGACACCGGCAAGCGTCACCCGACCATTGGCAACAACGTGCTCATTTCGACCGGCGCGAAGGTTCTCGGACCGTTCAAGGTGGGTGACAACAGCCGTATCGGCGCGAATGCTGTCGTACTGCAGGAGGTTCCGCCGGATTCCACGGTTGTCGGCATCAAGGCGCGCGTCGTCAAGATTGCCGGTCAGCGTGTCGGTCCGTCTCCGGCGTATGCGCTCGACCAGATCAACCTGCCGGACCCGCTTGCACAGGAACTGTGCCGTCTGCAGAACCGTGTTTACGCCAACGAGCAGAAGCTCAAAAAGGAAGAGGAACGCGAGCGCGAAGCCGACAAATAATACACATAAAAACAAGCCCTTCGGTGCAAACTGTCACCGGAGGGCTTCTTTATGAAAATTTCAGTGAAATATGCGGTCACAGGTGCTCTTTCCGGTGCAGCAAACGGATTTTTTCGGGGCAGGCGGCGGGTTATTTCTTGTACCGCTGCTGATTTCCTGGTGCGGCATGGAGCAGAAGCGCGCGTTTGCGACCTCAGTCGCGGTAATTTTCCCGCTGTGCGCGGTCTCGGCGGTAATCTACTGGCTAAAGGGTGGTCTACCGATTGCGCAGGCGGTGCCGTATCTGCTCGGCGGCGCGGCAGGCGGCGTGCTGGCCGGAAAGTTATTCGGCAGGTTAAAGGCAGACTGGCTGCGCCGTGCATTCGGCGTACTGATTCTCTATGGCGGCGTCCGTGCCGTCCTGCTGCTGTGAGCGCGGTACTTGCGGTCGCAATCGGTCTGCTGACCGGTATTTTAAGCGGCTTCGGCATTGGCGGCGGCTCACTTTTGCTGCTGTATCTGACGCTTTTGAAGGGGCAGGGCAGTATCAGGCGGGCGGCATCAACCTGCTGTATTTTCTCTCGTGTGCGCCTGCAGCGCTGATTTCGCACCGCAAAAACGGACTCATCGAAAGGGAAGCGGTCAAATGCTGCGTACCGGCAGGCGTGGTGACCTCAGTCCTTTCGGCGCTGCTTGCCGCAAGAGTGGACACCGACCTGCTGCGGCGTGCTTTCGGCGTGGTTTTACTCTATATCGGCGTAAAAAGAGACCTTTTTGCGCAAAAAATAACACCTTCTTCACATTTCGTGAAGAAGGTGTTATTTTTATTTTACTTCTGATACTCGCCGACGGCAAGCTCGTCACAGCGGTTGTTATATGGATTATCCGCGTGACCCTTGACCCAATGGAACCGCACCTCGTGTTTATCCAGCAGATCGAGCAGACGCCCCCAGAGTTCCGGATTTTTGCGGTTTTCTTATCGCTTTTAACCCAGCCGCGCGCACGCCAGCCCTTGGCCCAGCCCTTGGTAATGCCGTCAACAACATACTTGCTGTCCGAATACAGATCGACCGAGCACGGCTCCTTGAGGGTCTCGAGGGCGGTAATTACACCGAGCAGCTCCATGCGGTTGTTCGTGGTGGACGGCTCGGAGCCGGAAAGCTCCTTTTCCGCCTTGCCGTACTGCAGGATCGCACCCCAGCCGCCGGGTCCCGGATTGCCCGAGCACGCACCATCTGTGTAAATGGTTACAGTTTTCATTGGTTTTCTCCTGAATATCGTTCCTTTTCGCGCGTCAGCGCGCATGAAATAGGATTGCCAGAGCAATCCATAAAAACCGGGAGCATGTATCTCGGTTTTATACCCTAAGAGGGAGAAAGTTTCCGTATGGGAACTTTCGGACGACTTTGGAACGGCCCCCGGTCCGTTCCTCTTGTCGGCGGAACTGTAGTTCCGCGACAGCTATTTAGATTGTGAAAAAGGTGGAATACCTTTGTTTCCAATTCCGAAGCGAGGATCGCTGCCAGCATCACCGGAGCCACCCAGCGCACCATAACGCGGTGCAGCTTCTCGCGGTGGAACGAACCGGCACCTTCCTTTACCTCGTCTGCGATGACCTTGGTGCCGACTACATGACCAATCAGGATGCAGGTGAGCAGCGCCACGATCGGCATGAGCACGGAGTTGGAGATAAAGTCAAAGAAGTCGAGGAACTGCATACCGATAATGGTGATCGTTGCCCACGGACCATAGCCGAGACAGGACAGCATACCAATGATCAGGCAGCTTGCCGTAATAGCGATGGTAGCCGTCTTGCGCTTCATGTGTGCCTTGTCCATCAGCACGGAAACCAGTGTTTCCATCAGCGAAATGGAGGAGGTCAGCGCCGCAAACAGTACGAGCAGGAAGAATACCGCGCCGATAATGGTGCCGAACTTCATGGAGTCGAATACCATCGGCAGAGTGATGAACATCAGACCCGGGCCGCTGTTTACCTGAGACGGATCGCCGCCGTTAAACGCTATAACCGCCGGAATGATCATCAGACCGGCCACAAACGCGAACAGCGTGTCAAAAATCTCAATCTGAGCGACAGAGTGCTCAAGCAGATTTTCCTTCTGCATGTAGGAGCCGTAGGTGATCATAATACCCATTGCCAGCGACATCGAGTAGAACATCTGTCCCATCGCACCAAGCACGGTAGATACCGAAAACTGCGAGAAATCGGGCAGAATATAATATTTCAGGCCCTGCATCGCACCCGGAATGGTCAGCGAGTAGATTGCGATAACGACCGCCAGAATGGCGAGAATCGGCATCATGATACGGCTTGCCTTCTCGATGCCCTTCTCAACACCAAAGATAACGACAATGGTGGTTGCCAGCACGAACAGGATGAACCACGGGGTCGGTCCGTTGAAGCTGAAAATCGTCGAGGACAGCGAACCCGCATCGTAGCCAATGAAATTGCTGAAAAATCCGCCGTTGTCGGCCGCCTCAAGTGCGTTGCCGCTGATAAAGGTGAACAGGTATTTCATAACCCATCCGCCGATAACACAGTAATACGGCGTGATGATGAACGGCACGAACGCCGCCAGCCAGCCGAGGAATCCGAACCGCTTATCGAGCGCCTTGTACGCACCGATGCAGGACAGACGGGTCTTTCGTCCGATGGCAATCTCGGTAATCATCAGTGAAAAGCCGAACGTCAGCGCGAGAATAAGGTACACTAGCAGGAAAATACCGCCGCCGTACCGTGCCGCCAGATAGGGGAATCGCCAAAGGTTGCCCAGACCTACCGCCGAGCCTGCCGCCGCCAGCACGAAACCAATTCGGCTGGAGAGCTGCTTCTCTTTTTTGTTCCATGTTTTGTGTTTTACTCCCTTACATACAATATCTTTTAGACTGTCCGAAATGACAGCCATCATGAAATAAAATTATTTCTATTTTACCATATCCGAAAGTTTTTCACAAGCTGTTTGCAGGAAAAGTACATTGTGCTATAATATCTTTTATCGGATATGATCGTTTTATCTGCCATAATTTGAAAGAAACGGCAGTATTCCTTCCGCAGAGCGGGCTGCCCTCTATCATTTAAGGCAATACCGCATAATTGAACAAGAGCGATTTGCGAGCAAATTTTGCGTGCTGACAAGGCGCGGTTTTGCGGTAATACTTGATGTATTACCGTGAAATCGCAACAAAGTCAAGACATAAAATTTCCGCAAAGCGCCGTAGCTTTAATTGTGCGGTGTTGCCTTAAGCATATATGAAACAACAAACCATAAACGAGGTGTATTGACATGAAAAAATACAAATTCGGTGTTCTCGGTGCCGGCAACATGGGTACCGCTATTGCGGAAGGCGCAGTGCGCGCAGGCCGTTTTGCGCCTGAGCAGGTGCTGATGTTCAACCGCAGCGAGGAAAAACGCGCCGCTCATGCAGCCAAGGGCTACGCCGTCACGGGTGACTATACCGAGGTCTACGCAGAAAGCGAGATCGTGCTGCTGGCCGTCAAGCCGCAGAATTTCGATGAAATCCTGCCGAATCTGGCGAAATATGAAGGGGAGAAGCCGCTTGTCGTATCCATTGCCGCAGGCGTAACCTTCGCCAAGCTGGAGGGGTGCGCTCGGCGCGGACACCGCGATGATCCGCGTGATGCCGAACACGCCGCTTATGCTCGGCGAGGGTGCAACCCAGCTGGTTAAGAATGCGGCTGCAACCGATAAGCAGCTGTCCGAACTCTGTGAACTGTTCAACACCATGGGCGTTACCGTCACGTTTGAGCAGGAGAACATGCTCAACGAGGTCATTCCGTATGCCGGTTCGGCTCCGGCGTACCTGTATGCCTATGCGGACGCGTTCGTGCAGAGCGCGAAGCAGCACGGTATCAACGAGGACGACGCGCTGACGCTCATCTGTCAGACCATGATCGGCTCGGCAAAATGCTGCTGCGCCGCGATAAGACACCGGCAGAGCTGATCCGCGCGGTGTGCTCGCCCGGCGGCACCACCATCGAGGGTATGAAGGTGCTTGAGGACCGCGATCTGTACGGAATCGTGTCGGAAGCCTGCGATAAGTGCATTAAGCGTGCCTACGAGCTTGGCTAAATGTGCCGTTAGCATTGACTTTGCCCCATCCGTATGGTAAAAAGTATAGGCAAAAGCACTTAATCGGCATTTACGCCGTATTTTGTTTGATTGATTTTTATTATGACAATAGTTCCGCATCATTTGAGAGGGAGTGGATACCGTGAAAAATTCTACCAAGGTGAAAGCAGGTCTGCTGCTGACCAGCCTTGCCTGTGCAGCCGGTGCTACCGCAGCGCTTGTTATGCTTCAGAAAAAGCGTGAAGAGGAAGTTTACCACGAGGCTGAACTGAAGGCCATGGATGAGCTGGAGGAAATGATGCGTGCCGAGTCCGACTGTGCCTCCTGCGCATGCGCAGAGGAGTGCGCGGATACTTCGGTATATCAGGACGCATTTGACGATGCCCCCAAGGCTGCTGAACCGGCGGCTGAGGAGCCTCAGACTGAGGCCGAGGAAGAGCCGGAAGCCGAAGAAGACTAACCCAATATTACCAGCAAACGGACGGAATACTCCGTCCGTTTTGTTTATCTAAATAGCTAAAATAAGGAGTTTTACCCATGATCGAATACGAAGGCAGAGTTTTTCGTCCGCCCTCTGAGGCATACAGCCTGATTGTGCAGGTCACCATCGGCTGCAGCCACAACAAATGCACCTTCTGTGATATGTACAAGGAAAAGCGTTTCCGCGTGCGCAAGCTAGAGGAGGTCAAGGCTGATTTTGATGAAGCACGCCGCATGTACCGCCGTGTCGGCCGTATTTTTCTGGCAGACGGCGATGCGCTGATGTGCCGTCCCGAGCACATGGCAGAAATCCTGCGCTACATCAAGAAGGTATTTCCGGAGTGCGAGCGCGTTACCAGCTATGGCTCTCCGACGTCCATTCTGTGCAAAAAGCAGGAAGATTTGAACATGCTGCACGATCTGGGTCTGGATATGATCTATCTGGGTCTGGAATCCGGCTCGGATGAGGTACTGCGCCGCATCAACAAGGGCGAAACCGCCGATGAGATCGTTCGTGCGGGTTTGATGGTCAAGGAAGCCGGCATGAAGCTGTCCGTTACCTGCATTGCGGGTCTCGGCTCGCTGGAGCTGAGCGAGGAGCACGCCATCAAGACCGCAGAAGCGCTCTCCCGCATGAAGCCGGAGTACATTGGCCTGCTGACCCTGCTGTTTGAGCTGCCGACGCCGCTCATGCGCGACTGGCAGGAGGGCCGTTTCTACCTGATGAACCCGATTGAAATCGCGCACGAAACCCTCATCCTGCTCGAGCATATCGACTCCGAGGGCAGTATTTTCCGTGCAAATCACGCGTCTAACTACGTTAATCTGGCGGGCACGCTCAATCAGGACAGGGAAGCCATGTGTGCACGTCTGCGCAAGGCACTTGAGGGCAAAATCAAATTCAAGAGCGAGCAATACCGGGCAAGATAACCAATTTAATGCAACTTAAATTGTGATAATCCGCAAAATTGTTAACATTCTGTGTTGTTTGCGTTACAATTTTCAAAAAAAAGCGAGACAATGTGCAAAAAGTGTGCTATACTGGTTTCGATCGTGAAAAGCGGAGAGGATGCTTTTCGGGCGTTAAGAATTTGTTAATTTAATATTTACTGTTAGAATTAACATGTGTTCCGTCTTGGAGGACTGATAAATGGATTCCGTATCCCACATTCGCGTTGCAAATCTGCTGATGGATTACGTTGAGCAGACCTGCGGCGTGACCTTTGATCAGAGCGGCTTTATTTACGGCAACCTGAAACCGGATCTGACCGGTACTTACCTCACCAAACGCCATAACCCATCCATTATGATGGATGAGGTGATGGAAAAATCCGCACTTTTACGCGCAAGTATACCATCGGGCGTACCAACGGACGCGAGCTGTCGGTCGATCTCGGCGAGATCTGCCACTACATGACCGACTTTTTTTCACCTACCCGCACAACGACGATATCTATGAGCACAATCTGCTCGCACATTATGTTTATGAAAAGCGCGTTGCACTGGTAATTCGCCGCCGTATGACCGAAGATAAGTTTGAGAAATGGGCAAGTCCCATCATTCCGCCCACGACCGTGGACACACTCGTGAACCGCATTTCCACGATGCACGAGGCTTACCGCACTTCGACTAAGCCGCATGGCATCAACGACGATCTGCAGCATATCTGCATCGCTACCGCTACCGTGGTGCTGTCTATCATCAGCATCGTTTACGAGCAGATCGAGGATACTGCAGTCGCTACCGCGTAAAACCGTATAAGTCAAAAACCGTCTTTACAGGCGGTTTTTCTGTTTTTCAGGCACAAAAAGACGAGTCCAAACGGACTCGTCTTTTTGCTTTTTATTCTTCGGTACTCTCTGCGTTTTCAGCAGATTCAGAGGTTTCTTCCTCGGCTTCTGCCGGGTCTTCCTCCTCCTTGTCCGTGCGGGCAATCGAGATAACCTTTACGTCCTCGCCGGTACGCATGACGATAACGCCCTGCGAGCCGCGGCCGCATTCGCGGATCTCCTCAACGCCGGTGCGGATGATAACGCCGTCGTCGGTGATGATCATCACATCGTTTTCGCTGTCTACAACCGCGATGCCTGCCACCAGACCGGTCTTTTCGGTCAGGTTATGCAGCATCATGCCGCCGCCGCCGCGATGATGCACGGTGACCTCCCCACCGGGGGTGCGCTTGCCGTAGCCGTTTTCGGTGATGGAGAGCACATATGCGTCCTTGCGGGCACGCGCCGCGCCGATAACGTAATCGCCCTCGGCCAGCTTGATGCCGCGCACGCCGGTAGCCACCCGGCCCATTGCACGAACCTCGTTCTCGTCAAAGCAGATGGCCTTGCCCTCGTGGGTGGCGATCAGGATGTTCTGCTCGCCGTCGGTCAGACGAACGTCAACCAGTGCGTCGTCCTCATTGAGGTTGAGCGCACGCAGACCCGCGCGGCGGATGTTCTGCAGGTCGCTCAGCACGATACGCTTTGCAATACCCTGACGGGTGACGAAGAACAGGAACTTATCGTCCGCAAACTCCTGAATCGGGAACATTGCGGTGATTTTTTCGCCGTTTTCCAGTTCCAGCAGGTTAACAATGTTCATGCCCTTAGCCGAACGTCCGGTCTCCGGAATCTGGTATCCCTTGAGCTTGTAAACCTTGCCGCGATCCGAGAAGAACAGGATGGTGTCATGCGTGGATGCGGTGAAGATATCCTTTGCGAAGTCCTCCTCACGGGTGCTCATTGCGGAAACACCGCGGCCGCCGCGACGCTGTGCGCGGTAAACCGAGGTCGGCTGGCGCTTGATATAGCCGAAGTGGGTGAGGGTGTACGCGCAGTCCTGCTGCTCGATGAGGTCCTCAATGTCGATCTCGTCGGCCACATACTCAATGCGCGCATGGCGCTCGTCGCCGTATTTCTGCTTGACCTCCTGGAGTTCCTGCTTGACAACAGCAAGAATATTCGCATCGCACGACAGAATTTCCTCAAAGCCTGCAATGCGGCTCTCGAGGTCCTTGTACTCGTCGTTGATCTTCTCCTGCTCCAGACCGGACAGGCGGCCCAGACGCATATCTACGATGGCCTGCGCCTGCGGCTCGTCGAGGTGGAACTCGAAGTGCTCCGAGCCGTCCACGATGCCGAGCAGCGCAATCTGGTCGATCCAGAACGGCTCCGCCATCAGGTTTTCCTTGGCTTCGGCCTCGTTCTTGGAGGCACGGATGATTGCGATAATGCGGTCGATATTGTCAGTTGCGACCTTGAGACCCTCCAGAATGTGCGCACGGTCGCGCGCCTTCTTGAGATCAAAGCGCGTGCGGCGCTCGACAACGTCCTTCTGGAAGCCGATATACTGATCGAGGATCTGGCGCAGCGTCAGCACACGCGGCTGCAGCTTGCCGCCCGCACCCGGCACGAGCGCGATGTGGATCATCGAAATGGTATCCTCGAGCTGCGAATAGGTGAACAGCTGGTTGAGGATGACCTGCGCGTTAGCATCGCGGCGAACATCCACGACAATCTGCATACCCTCGCGAGAGGAATGGTCCTGAATGTTCGTGATGCCGTCGATGCGCTTATCCTTGACGAGATTTGCCATGGACTCGACCAGACGCGCCTTGTTTACCATGTACGGAATTTCCGTAATAACGATCTGGCTCTTGCCGTTCGGCAGATCTACAATCTCGGTCTTTGCGCGGACCTTGATCTTGCCGCGGCCGGTTGCATAAGCCGCACGGATGCCGCTGCGGCCCATGATAACGCCGCCGGTCGGGAAGTCTGGTCCCTTGATGAACTGGCAGATCTCGTCCATCTCCGCCTCGGGATGGTCGATGACATAGCAGGTGCCGTCGATGACCTCCGCGAGGTTGTGCGGCGGGATGTTGGTTGCCATGCCGACCGCGATGCCGGACGAGCCGTTCACCAGCAGGTTGGGGAAGCGGGAAGGCAGTACGACCGGCTCCTGGCGCTCCTCATCGAAGTTCGGCTGGAAATCGACCGTGTTTTTCTTGATATCCGCCAGCATGTAGTTCGCCAGCTTGGCCATGCGGGCCTCGGTATAACGGTAGGCGGCGGGCGGGTCGCCATCGATGGTACCAAAGTTGCCGTGACCATCGATGAGCGGATAGCGCAGCGAGAAGGTCTGCGCCAGGCGCACCATGGCATCGTAAACCGATGCGTCGCCGTGCGGATGATACCGGCCGAGCACATTACCGACGGTCGTTGCCGACTTGCGGTAAGGCTTGTCCGAGGTCAGGCCGTCCTCGTACATCGCGTACAGGATACGGCGATGTACCGGCTTTAAGCCGTCACGCACATCAGGCAGCGCACGGCCGACAATAACACTCATTGCATAGTCGATGTAGCTTTTCTTCATCTCGCGTTCGAGATCGACCTGCATGATTTTCTGCTGTTCGTATTCTTGACTCATATTTTAATTTTGCCTCCAAAAGTGTTGGCTTTCAGCCGAAAACGACTGTTTTTATCGCTTAGAGGATACTGAGCAGCTCGTCTACCTGCTCCTCGGTCGTGGCCCAGCTGGTCGCCAGACGGATGACCGTATGCTCCGCGTCATATTTCTCTATAAAGCTGTAAACTACCTTGCTTTGCAGCTCGGGCAGTCTGCTGTTTTCTACAATGATGAACTGCTGGTTTGTCGGGGATTCCAGTGCAAAGCGGTATCCCTTTGCTTTGAGACCGTCCCGCAGCTTGATGGCGAGTTTGACCGCCGGTGCGCAGATTTTCTCGTACAGACCGTCGGTAAACAGGGCGTCAAACTGCAGCGCGTTCAGACGGCCCTTGGCGATCATTGCGCCGCGGCGCTTGACCATCGTGACGAACTGTTTCGGCATATTGCCGTGCGTGAACACAACCGCCTCGCCGCAGAGCGCGCCGCACTTGGTGCCGCCGATGTAGAACACATCAGTCAGCTTGGCAATGTCCTGCAGCGTCACATCGGTGTCCGCCGTAAGGCCGTAGCCGAGGCGTGCGCCGTCCAGAAACAGCGGCATATTAAACTCTCTGCATACAGCAGACAGGCGTTCCAGCTCATTTTTGGTGTAAAGCGTGCCGTATTCGGACGGATGAGAGATGTACACCATGCCGGGAAATACCATGTGGTCGTGGCTTGCGTCCGCATAAAAGGTCTGAACATATTCACGGAGATCGTCCGCATCCAGCTTGCCGTTCTTATGCGGAACGGTCAGCACCTTATGTCCGGTGGACTCGATGGCGCCGGCTCCATGCGTGTTCACATGACCGCAGGAGGACGCTACAACGCCCTCATACGGACGGAGCAGCGTATCAATGACGACCATGTTGGTCTGTGTGCCGCCGGTCAGGAAATACACCTGAGCGTCCGGGCAGTCCGCCGCCGCTTTAATCTTTTCTGCCGCCGAGGCGGTAAATTTATCGTTGCCGTAGCCGGAAACCGGCTCCATATTCGTCTGTGCCAGATGCTCTAAAATCTTGGGGTGTGCGCCATAACCGTAATCATTTTCAAAAAACAGCATAGTTTTCTCCCTTAAACGTCCAGATTCATTACATATTTTGCGTTTCGCTCGATAAATTCTCGTCTGGGTTCTACCTTTTCGCCCATCAGGAGCGCAAAGGTCTCATCGGCAGCGGCCGCGTCCTCCATCGTAACCTGCAGCAGCGTGCGGTGCTCCGGGTCCATGGTGGTTTCCCACAGCTGTACGGGGTCCATCTCGCCCAGGCCTTTGTACCGCTGTACACGCACATTATCGCCCATTTCAGCGATGCAGTCGCGCTGCTGCTCCTCGGTATAGGTGTAGCGGACATCCTTGCCCTTTTCGTTCTTGAACAGCGGCGGCTGTGCGATGAACACATGGCCGTGCTCGATCAGCGGGCGCATAAAGCGGAAGAAGAACGTCAAAAGCAGGGTGCGGATATGGCTGCCGTCAACATCGGCATCGGCCATCAGGATGATCTTGCCGTAACGCAGCTTTGCGAGGTCAAAATCATCACCGAAGCCCGCGCCGAACGCGGTGATCATCGGGGTGAGCTTGTCGTTGCCGTAAACACGGTCGAGGCGTGCCTTTTCGACGTTCAGCATCTTGCCCCACAGCGAAAGGATGGCCTGGAAGCGGCGGTCGCGGCCATCGCTGGCGGATCCGCCGGCGGAATCGCCCTCGACGATGTAGATTTCGGTGTAGGTCGGGTCCTTTTCGATGCAGTCCGCCAGCTTGCCCGGCAGGGAAGCGGAATCCAGTGCGGACTTGCGGCGGGTCATCTCACGCGCCTTTTTCGCGGCCTCGCGGGCACGCGCGGCAGTCTGCGCCTTTTCGATGATGGTGCGGGCGACCTGCGGGTTCTCCTCGAAGAAGGTCATCAGCTTCTCGGAAACCATTGCGTCCACCAGCGCACGCATTTCGCTGTTGCCCAGCTTGGCCTTGGTCTGGCCCTCGAACTGCGCTTCCTGCAGCTTGACCGAGATAATCGCAGTCAGACCCTCGCGCGCATCCTCGCCCTTGAAGGACTCATCGTCCTTGAGCAGCTTATATTTCTTGCCGTAATCGTTGAGTACACGGGTCAGAGCGGCCTTAAATCCGGTCTCATGCGTGCCGCCCTCGGTGGTGTTGATATTGTTTGCGAAGGACAGCATCAGCTCGCTGTAGCTGTCGGTGTACTGCATGGCAACCTCGGCCATCGAGGTATCGCGGCTGCCCTCCATGTAGATCACATTCTCGTGCAGCGGCGTCTTCGTGCGGTTGAGGTGCTCGACAAACTGGCGGATACCGCCCTCATAGTGCATGACCTCCTCAACCGGCTCATCGTCGCGCTCATCGCGCAGCGTGATTTTCAGACCTGCGTTGAGGAACGCCTGCTCGCGCAGACGCTTTTCGAGCACATCGTACTCGTAGATGGTCGTCTCAAAGATCTCCGGGTCCGCATGGAAACGAATAGTCGTGCCGGTTTCGCTCTCGCACGGCGTATCGCGCATCTTGACGGTCGTTACACCGCGCTCAAAGCGCATGTAGTGCTTGGTATGGCCGTCGCGGACCTCGGCCTCCAGCCAGTCGGACAGCGCGTTTACGACCGATGAACCAACGCCGTGCAGACCGCCGGATACCTTGTAGCCGGAGCCGTCGAACTTACCGCCTGCGTGCAGGACGGTGAGCACAACCTCGAGCGTCGGAATGCCCATCTGCGGGTGAATACCGCAGGGAATGCCGCGGCCGTTGTCGGCAACGCGGATGATATCGCCCTTTTCGATCGTAACTTCGATGTGCGTGCAGTAGCCTGCGAGCGCCTCGTCGATCGAGTTATCGACGATCTCATACACCAGATGGTGCAGACCGCGTGCCGAGGTAGAACCGATGTACATACCCGGGCGCTTGCGGACAGCCTCTAAGCCTTCGAGCACCTGAATCTGATTTTCATCATATTTGTCGGTAACCTTCAGGTCGAGCACTTCGTCCTTGATTTCGATTTCTTCACTCATATCGTTAAATTTCCTTTCCAGAAATTGCGGGAACAAAACAAATCGCGCGTCATGGCATAAAATAGAATTTCCATCGGAAATTCATAAAAAGTGGGAGTATGTATCACACTTTTTTTATACAAGTGCGGAGAAAAGTTTCAACCATCAGGCGGAACTTTTTCGTAGCTTGGGATATGTCCGCGTATACGCGGCATATCCTTTTCGTCGAAAAATGTATTTTTTTCGACAAAGGCGGAGCCTACACGGCGTAACCCTTTTCAGCGCGGCGCTGAATGGCCTGCGGAGAAAGCTGCGTCAGGTACAGGGTCTCACCGAGGGCGTTTTCGCACAGCACAGCCGCGCGCGGCAGATCGTCGTACAGCTCGATGATCCGTCCCTCGTCCTGCAGGCGTTCAAGCAGCAGGCGCGTGCGCTTGGATGCGGTCGCCGTGTCCATATCGAACACCGCAACTACGCTCTGCAAGGGCACGATGTAGTCCTGACCTAAATGTAAATACATTCTATTCCTCCGGAATAATTAGAAATCAGTAATGCGTAATTAAAGTCCTGCGGATTTTCTATCCGTTTCAACAATCGCGCCGTACGCGACACCCTAATTTCTAATTACTAACTGGATTTAATTATACCACTTTTTTTCACTAATTGTGTACCCTAAACCTAAGGAAAAACAAATATTTCTCTGTTTTTTTGAAAGAAAACAAGGGCACGGCAGGAAATTTCGAGGTGGTATCTGTTCCCGCCGTGCAATAGTTTGTAAAATTATGTGATTTTAGTGTGTTTCTGCGGATTTTTCGCCGTTTTGAATATGGAAAACCGCGCCTGCACGCAGCTTTTCCGAGATACCGTCCTCGCAGCAGGTAATCATGACCTGACCCGCCGATATGCGGTTGAGCACAAAGTCCTGACGGCGGCGGTCAAGCTCGCTGAGCACATCGTCAAGCAGCAGCACCGGATACTCGCCGTCCTCATCGAAGAAAAGCTCACGCTCGGCAAGTTTAAGCGACAGTGTGCAGGTCCGCACCTGTCCCTGCGAGCCGAAGGAAGCGGCACTGCGGCCATCCAATAACAGCTCCAAGTCATCCTTATGCGGACCGGAAAGACAGCTTTTGGCCGCAATCTCGGCGGTTTTATGGCTGAACACATGGTCGATAAGTTGCTTTTCGATTGTTCGAGCGTCTGCAAACGGGTCGGTGACGCTCGACACGGTCTTGTACACACCAGAGAGCACCTCATGCGGCGCGATATCTGCATAGACGGCAGCCGCGGCCTTGAGCAGCTTACGGCAGTAGTACGCGCGGTAGCGGATAATCTGCGCGCCGATATGCGCCATGCGCAGCGAGAAATCCTCCCACATGGAGAGCAGCGAAGGCTTTTTTTCGCTGTCGCGCAGAATGCGCGTTTTATGCTCGTGCAGGCGGTTGTATTCCTCCAGATAGCGGGCATAATTGGGCCGCATCTGGCACAGGGCGGTATCGAGAAATCGGCGGCGAGCCGCCGCCCGGCACGGACGAGCATCAGGTCCTCCGGGCAGAACAGCACGGTTTTGAGCAGTCCCTGTGCGTCCGACTGGCGTTTCTGCCGCACACCGTTTTTGTAGATTTCCATCGCTTTGGTGCGGGAAAATCGCAGTTCAAGCGAAATATCGCGCTCCTGCGCGAGAAAATCCGCAAAGATGAAAGCATGATTCTCTCCGAACCGCAGCCCCTCTTTTTTCTGGGCCGTGCGGAACAGCCGCATGGTCGAGCAGGCCGCTGCCGCTTCGAGCAGGTTGGTTTTGCCCTGTCCGTTTTCGCCGCAGATCAGGTTGACCGCCGGATCGAACGCAAACGATTCGTCCGCATAGTTGCGGAAATTCTGCAGTTTTAACGACTTGATGTACATGGGCTTCTCCATATTAGACGGTTTGTATGATAACAGACGCGCAAAATCGCGTTCATTATCGCACATAGTGTTTATTTTATTTGATGCAGACCTTTGCGCCGTCCAGCTCTACCGTATCACCGGAACGCAGTTTTTGCCGCGCATGGTGCAGATTTCGCCGTTTACCAGCACTTCACCCTCGGCAATGCGGATCTTCGCTTCACCGCCAGAGCTTACCAGGTTTGCAAATTTAAGCAGTGCATCAAGTTTGATGAATTCGGTGTCAATTTTAATTTCAGTCATTGGCTTTCAGTCTCACAGGCAGTACAAGATAGGTGTATTTATCGCCTTCCATCGGCGAAATGATCATCGGGTTGAGTGCACCCTTGAGCTGCAGCTTCACCTGCTCATCGCCGGCCGCGCGCAGCGCCTCCAGAATGTAGCGGTTGTTGAAGCCGATCTCAAGGTTCTCGATCGAGCCGTCAAACGGGCATTCGTCATAGCTCTTGCCGATCGCGGTCACGCACGACATCTGCACATACGAGCCGTCAAAATGGAAGCGGATCGGGTTTTTCAGCTTTTCCGACACGATCAGGGAGACACGCTCGATGCACTGGATCAGCTCCTGGCGATCCGCCGAAACCTCGTGCTCAAACTCCTTCGGAATGGCCGCACGGTAGTTGAGAAACTCGCCGTCGATCAGACGGGTAATGAGAGTCGTGCCGCCGATGCGGAACAAAATGTTCTTGGAATCCGGAAAATCTCGACAATATCGTCATCATCGCCCAGAATTCGTTCGATCTCGCGCAGGGACGCGCCCGGCACAACAAACTTCATATCACCGGGAACGCCTTCGACGGTCTCGCGGCGTACAGACAGGCGGTAGCCGTCAACGGCCACGACGTTCAGACGGCTGCCTTCGATTTCAAACAGGCATCCGGTATGGATGGGCTTGGATTCGTTGTCCGAAACCGAGAAAATGGTCTGCGCGATCATGCTCTTGAGAATGGGCTGCGGCAGAGAAAGGCCCTTGTCGCTGGCCACATCAGCCAGAGCCGGATACTCGTCGGCCTCGCTGGCCATCAGGTTGAATACCGAACGGCCGCACTTGATGGTGGTCATCAGCTTGTCGTCGGTCTCAAGGTAGACCACGTCCTGCGGCAGCTTGCGCACGATTTCGCAGAACAGACGGGAATTCAGCACGATTCTGCCGGGTTCTACCACATCGACCTGAGCGGTCGTGCGAATGCCCATGGACAGGTCGTAGCCGGTGATGGTCAGGGTATCTGCATCGGCTGCCAGCAGCAGACCTTCGAGCAGCGGCATCGAGCTTTTGCCGGTTACTGCGCGGGATGCGATGTTGAGCAGATTCAGCAGGGTTTCTTTTTCACAGGAAAACTTCATAGTTGCTCCTCTCAAAAATGGAAATAAAACAAAGAGTAGATTTATGCAGTATTTGCATATTTATAAATACACGCCAGCGAATACTGTGCGATTGCACACACCATCTAATGACCATGTCCGCAGTGGGCGAACAGCTTCTGGCCTGCGTCGTCAGAGACTCGAAAGATCACACGTAACAGAAGGATAGGAGATAGTATTCGTAGTAGTACCTGGGGAAATTGGGGAAAACCCGAAAATCCTCAGGTATGGCGCGGGAAATGTCGTACACAGGAGGTTGTGGATGAAAAATAAACGATACACAGTGAAAATAACCCTGTTATTTATCCACAGAGTTATCCATGTGAAATCCACAGGATGGTTGGGGATAACTGAACTGTGCATTTTTAGACTGTGGAAAAGCCGTTTTGCACGAATCCACGGCAAAGATCAGCCGTCGCCGCGGATATTATTATGCAGCTTTTTGATGACGTCCTCGGTCTCGCGGGAGTTCTTGCGCTCCTCCTCGATCTTGTTGCAGGCGTGCATGACGGTGGTATGGTCGCGTTTGAATATCTTTGCAATATCGGGGAAGGAGTATTCAAGCTCCTGCCGGATCATGTACATTGCCATCTGCCGCGGGTAGGCCACATCCTTGGAGCGATTCTGCGAGATCATCTGCTCGACCGGGATATAGAAGTAGTTCGCTACCGCTTCCATAATGCGCTCCGGTGTCGGATTGAGACCCGGATTCTCGGTGCGCAGCGCGTCGATCGCGTTTTCTGCAAGCGAAACCGTGATGCGTTCGCCCATCAGCTCGTGCATGGCCTTGATCTTTTTGACCGCGCCTTCGAGCTGGCGGATATTTGCCTGGATATTCTCTGCAATGTAGTTGGATACGTCATCGGGCAGTTCAACGCCCATTTTGACCGCTTTATCGCGGATAATGGCGATTCTGGTCTCAAAATCAGGCGGCTGAATATCAGCCAGCAGACCCCATTCAAAACGGGTCTTCATGCGGTCCTCGAGCGTGTTGATTTCCTTCGGCGGACGGTCAGAAGTGAGCACGATCTGCTTTTTTTGCCTCATAAAGCGCGTTAAAGGTATGGAAAAATTCCTCCTGCGTGCGCTCCTTGCCGGCGATGAACTGCACGTCGTCCAGCAGCAGCAGGTCAACCATGCGGTACTTGTTGCGGAATGCCTGTACGTTGCCTTCCTGGATGGCGGTGATCAGCTCGTTGGTGAAATCCTCACCCTTTACATATATAATGCGGTATTCCGGATGGGTGCGGCGCAGCACGTTTGCGATCGCGTACATCAGATGCGTTTTACCCAGACCCGAGTTGCCGTAGATGAAAAGCGGGTTGTTCTCTGCCGCCGGGCGCTGCGAAACCGCAAGTGCAGCTGCATGCGCGAATTTGTTGCTCGAACCGACGATAAAACGCTCAAACGTGTAGTCGTCATACGGAGAAGTGCTCGTGCTCGGCGCGGTGTATTCGCCGGTCACTACAACGATCGTGATCGGGTCGCCGGTCAGGTTGTGCAGCACCTCCTGCAGAGGAGCGATAAATTTGGATTCGATAAATTCTTTCTTAAAGGGCACCGGAGAGTGCAGCACCAGCCGATTATCCCCAAAGGAAACGACCGTTACGTCGTCAAACCAAGCGGAAATGGTAGAAGGAGGGAAGTCCAGCTGCTCGAGCGCCATCTCCAATATATTGTTTGCCATAGGGCGCCTCCTGTCGATAATGATTCTATTTTATAATAGCATATTTTATCCACAAGTTCAATGCGTCGATGTGGATAACTGTCCGGCGGCGTGCCGCGCGGCAGCATGATTTTGAACAGCCGAACCGGTTTATTTACTTCGCAGAATTTAAAAAATCGGCGTTTTTTGCGTCGAAATCATCGAAAATTAAGCCGGCTGGAAAAATGCACGGCGTTTTTTATGAAAAACTGCGGAATTTATGCAAAAATTCATCGAAAATTGGCGGCTTTTCCGCGGAAATCCGAAAATCCGCAGATTGCCGAAAACCGTGATTACGCAAGACATTGAGCAGATGCTTCTATTTATCCACAACATGTTGACAACCTGTGCAAACTGCTGAAATTCGTTTCGAGGGTCGGAAAAAATGCTTGACAAAATCGAACCTATATAGGATAATAAATATCGTATCCTATCATGCAGACAGGCAGCGGCATATGCCCGCGTCTTGCGCCGGACCTATGCCGGTGCCCATCTGTAAATTTTAGAACAGGGAGGTGCACAAAGTTATGAAGAGAACGTTCCAGCCGAAGAAGCGTCAGCGCTCCAAGGAGCACGGCTTCCGTAAGCGTATGTCCACGTCCAACGGCCGCAAGGTACTTGCACGCCGTCGCGCTAAGGGTCGCGCTAAGCTGTCTGCTTAATGACAGCCTATAAAGGAAGTATTCAGACTTCCCGAAAATTCGCGCCAGCGGCGCAAAAGAGTTCGTAACGAGCCGCATTCGTGCGGCTCGTTTTTTCGTTTACGGGCAATACCACTCAAGCAATCGTTGTCTGGAGCGGTGTCACTCTGTTTAGGGTGCAGTCCATGCAGCGAAAATACGGTATTCAGGTTTGGATTTTACTGACCGAAACGAACGAAATAGTAAAATCAGCTTTGCAAACCATCAGATGCAAAGAAAAAATACGTTTTTTCGAGGGCATCAGGAAAAACGGGAGCATCAGAAGATGAAAAAACAGTATCCTTAAAGGAAAACCACGAATTCCGCCGATTGTATCATCGTGGTGTGTCCACGGCAGGAAAACACGTTGTGATCTACTGCCGCAGGAACAAGCTCGGCTACAACCGGCTGGGACTCACCGTCAGTGCCAAGCTGGCGTGTGCGGTGAAAAGAAACCGCATCAAGCGTTTGTTTCGTGAGGCGTACCGTCTCAACGAGGACAAATTTGCCGACGGCATCGACCTTGTGCTGGTCGCACGGGTACGGGCCGTAGGCGCAAGCTATCAGGAAATCGAAAAATCGCTGCTGCGCGCCTTGAAGGACAACAAGGTTGCGGCAGCTCGGACATGAAGCGGCTGCTGCTGGCGATGATCCGGTTTTATCGCCGGTATATTTCTCCAAACAAACCGCCCTGCTGCCGGTATATCCCGACCTGCTCGCAGTACGCGATCGAGGCCATCGAGAAATACGGCGCGATCAAGGGCGGCTGGCTGGCGTTTAAGCGCATCTGCCGCTGCAATCCTTTCTCTAAGAGGACCCTATGATCCGGTTCCATAATAGGAACGGGATCATGTTTTATACTGCCTTACGGCGGTAAAGTGAGGATTTTGCTTTGCAAAATCCTTTTCACTGTGTCGTTTTACAATTTAACATGGAGGTTTTTATGACCCTGGATCAACTTTCTAACCTGGTCAAAGATCCGAAACTGTTCGGTATTTTGATCGTTCGACCGTTCGGCCTGCTGCTGCAGTGGCTGTACAGCATCGTGCAGAACTACGGTATTGCCGTTATCCTGTTCGCGCTGCTGGTAAAGCTGGTCTGCATCCCGCTGACCATCAAGAGCAAGAAGAGTATGCTCGCCATGAGCGCGATGAACGCCGAGCTCCAGCAGCTGCAGAAGAAGTACGCGAACAACCGCGTCAAGCTGAACGAAGAGATGCAGAAGCTGTACGAAAAGCACGGCGTCAGCCCGATGAGCGGATGTCTGCCCAACCTTATCCCGCTGCCGATCATGATGGGCCTGTACTACGCGGTTCAGCAGCCGCTGCAGTACATCGTCGGCCTGAGCCGCGAGACAGTTATCGCATTGGCGCAGATGATCGGTCTGGATCAGCTCGCAGGCGCGAACTACACGGTTCAGATTCTGATCGCAGAGAAGCTGAACGCATTTGTTGATGCAGCAGGCAATTTCTCTTCTGACGTAATGAACTGCCTGCAGAGCGGCGAGACCATTTTCCCGCTGGATTTCCACTTCTTTGGTCTGAATCTGGCTGATACGCCGTCTATCTCTCATCCGAGCATTATCTGGATCATCCCGATCCTGTCCGGTCTGACCGCATTCCTGTCCTCCTACATCATGCAGAAGATGCAGGGCACGCAGAACTCTGCGGCAGCAGGTCAGATGAAGATGCTCAACTTTATGATGCCGCTGATGTCGCTGTACTTTGCGTTCATCCTTCCGGGTGCAATCGGCATCTACTGGATCTTCAACAACGTATTTACCTGCGTACAGGAGATCATCCTCACCAAGACGCTCCGCGGCAAGCAGGAGGCCAAGCAGGCTGCTGAGGCTGCCCGCATCGAGGCAGAGAAGCAGGCTAAGCGTGAAGCACACAAGGCTGCACAGAAGCAGCAGTCCCAGAACGCAAAGAACAAAAAAGGGGGACAAGTAAATCATGCAGAAGTTTTTAGAGGCTACCGGTGAAAACCGTGACGCAGCAGTCGAGAATGCCCTCGAGCAGCTCGGTCTGGAGCGCGACGATGTATCGGTAGAGGTACTCGAGATCGGCAAAAAAGGGCTTTCTGGGTATCGGCGCAACGCCGGCACGCGTGCGCGTGACCTATGAAGCACCGGATATTCCGGCGGCAAAGCCGGAGGTAAAGCGAGGAGCGCAAGCCCGCTCCCAAGGCTGAGCCGAAGCAGGAGAAGCCTGCTGTCAAGGCAGAAAAGCCGGCTCCGAAGCAAGAGAAACCCGCTGAGAAGCCGCAGAAGCTGTCCATCACCACGGATGATAACACGCCTCGTCTGGTAAAGGCTGCTCCGGCAGACTTTGTACCGGAAAAGCTGGAGTTTGAGCGTCCGCCGCGCCGTGAGCGCAGCGACCGTCCGCGCCGTGACCGCGGCGACCGCAATGGCCGTGACCGCCGTCCGCGCCGCCCGCGTGAGGACCGTCCGATCACGCCGTCCGTTCCTAAGGAGCGTGAGCTGATCCCGGTTTCCGAAGCAGGCATGCAGCAGGCGGAAAAGCTGGCTACCGATTTTGTAACCGGTCTGCTGGCAAAGATGGGCGTTGAGGGTCAGGTTAAGGCCCGGCCGCAGGTAGAGTGCGACCAGCTCCGGCTGGAGATTTCCGGTCCGGATATGGGCCCGCTCATCGGCCGCCGGGGCGAGACCCTGGATGCCATCCAGTACCTCGGCTCTCTGGTGCTGAATAATGCACTGGATGAGCACGTTCGTTTGTCTGTCGATACCGAAAACTACCGCGAGAAGCGCGCGGAAAGCCTGGAGCGTCTGGCCCGCAAGATGGCGATGAAGGTTGTTAAGGCGCATCGCTCCATGACGCTGGAGCCGATGAACCCCTATGAGCGCCGCATCATCCATGCCGCGCTGCAGGACTTCAACGGTGTGACCACCTATTCGACCGGCACCGAGCCGGGTCGCCGCGTTGTTATTGCGCCGGATAACAGCTATCGCAACCGCGACCGCGGTTAAATCGGGGTATTCGTTATGAACGATACGATTGCCGCAATTTCCTCCTCCGGCGGACCGATCGGTTTGATCCGCGTGTCGGGTGAACGCGCAATCGAAGCGATAAATGCCGTTTTTCAGGCGAAGAACGGCAAGCCGCTTACGGAAGCACCCTCGCAGAAGCTGGTTTACGGCACACTGACGGACAAGTCCGGCAATGTGATTGACTGCTGCTACGCTGTCGCGCTGCACGCACCGCACACCTATACGGGTGAAACGATGGCGGAGCTGCAGTGCCACGGCTCGACAGCCGTGCTGTGTGCCGGCCTGGACGCTCTGTTCGCGCAGGGCGTGCGGCAGGCAGAGGCAGGTGAGTTTACTCGCCGCGCCTTCTTAAACGGCAAAAATGGGCCTTTCTGAGGCTGAAGCCGTGCATGATCTGATCACCGCGCGCACCGCAGAGGCGGCGCAGAATGCGGCGGCACAGGTCATGGGCGCGGTCGGCTCTCCCGTGCAGCAGATGCGCGATGAGCTGCTCGGCATGGTGGCGCATTTCCACGCGGTTGTGGATTTCCCGGACGAGGACATTGATCCGGTGCTGTTCGAGGACGCCGCAGCGCTGCTGCACCGCACAACAAGCCGTCTGTACAGCATGGCAGAAAGCTATGAGCGCGGCCGTATTCTTAGAGAAGGCGTACCGTGCGTTATCCTCGGAAGGCCGAACGCCGGCAAGTCCACGCTGCTGAACACGCTGCTCGGCCGCGAGCGGGCGATCGTGACCGATATTCCGGGCACGACCCGCGATCTCATCGAGGAGAATGTCAAGGTCGGACAGATTCTGCTTCGCGTGACCGACACCGCCGGTCTGCGCAACACGGACGATCCGGTGGAGCAGGCGGGCATTGACCGGGCGATGGCGGAGGCTTCGGCTTCCTCGCTTATCCTGGCTGTGTTTGACGGCTCCAAGCCCATCAGTGACGAGGATATGCTCGTGCTGGCACGCTCGGCAGGCCACCGCGCGATCGCGGTTGTGAACAAGGTCGATCTGCCGCAGCAGCTGGATGAAAAGCTGCTGAAAAAGCACTTCCTGCATATCGTGCCGCTTTCTGCGAAAACCGGTGACGGACTGGATAAGCTGCTCAATCTTATCCCGCGAACCGTGGGTCTGGGCGACGGTGCGTTTGACGGTGCGCTCATCACTAACGCAAGACAGGCGGCGGCGCTGGCGCGTGCTGCCGAACGCTGTGAAGCAGCGCTGTATGCGGCGCAATCCGGTATGACGCCGGACGCGGTCGTGATGGACGCCGAGGGCGCGATTACCGCACTGGGCGAGATCACCGGCGAAACCGTGACCGATGCCGTTGTCACCCGCATTTTCAGCGACTTCTGCGTCGGAAAGTGATGCTGCTGCAGCTGTTATTAAGAGAAATTGCACTTAAAATTCAGAGAGGACGTTTGCAATCTGTGCAAACGTCCTCTTTTATTTTGCGCTGAAATCGTGTATGATATATACTGTATGTCCGCAGGTAAAAATGAGGTAAAAACCACTTGTGCACAACTTCTATCCGGCGGTATACGAGATATAGTGGATAACCCGGAAAATTTCCTATATTCAACTACTTGTTGTAATAATAAAATGGAAATAAAACTGTGTGTATAAAAATGTGGTCAAAAACTCACAAGTTATCAACAGTATCCACAGAGTTATCAACAGTTACGCACAGGTTTCACACAACCGAAATCACAGGAATTTTTTGAAAGGGGAGAGAGCGCCAATGACGGTTTTTTCGGCAGAGAGCTTTGATGTAGCGGTGATCGGCGCCGGTCATGCCGGTATTGAGGCGGCGCTGGCTGCAGCACGTTTGGGTGCAAAAACAGCGTGTTTTTCGATCAATTTGGACGCCGTAGGCAATATGCCGTGCAATCCGGCGATCGGCGGCACAGCTAAGGGACACCTTGTACGCGAGATAGATGCGCTCGGCGGTGAGATGGCGCGTGCGGCTGACGCGGCCTGCATCCAGTACCGCATGCTCAACCGCGGCAAGGGTCCGGCAGTGCACTCGCTGCGTGCACAGGCCGACCGCATTAAATACAGAGAGTATATGAAGCACACGCTTGAGCGGCAGGAAAACCTGTTTCTCATGCAGGACGAGATCGTGTCCGTTGAGGTGGAGAACGGTGCCGTTTCCGCGGTTGTTACCGCCATTGGCGCACGACATCCGGTCAAGGCGGCTGTCATTGCGTCCGGCACATTCATCGGCGGACGTGTGATCATCGGCGAGTACACCCGTGAATCCGGTCCGGACGGCATGGCGGCAGCCAAGCCGCTCACCGAGTCGCTGCGCGGTCTGGGACTGCGGCTGCAGCGGTTTAAGACAGGTACGCCGCCGCGCATCAATCGCCGTTCTATCGACTATACCGATCTGGCGGAACAGGCCGGTGAGGATGAGATCATCCCGTTTTCGTTCGAAACCGACCACCCGCCGGACAACCGCGCGGTGTGTTATCTGACCTACACGACCGCGAAAACACATGAAATCATCCGCGCAAATCTGAGCCGTTCGCCGCTGTACAGCGGTCAGATTGAAGGCGTGGGACCGCGCTATTGTCCGTCTATCGAGGACAAAGTGGTGCGCTTTGCGGATAAGCCGCGCCATCAGCTGTTCCTTGAGCCGATGGGTCTGGACACCGAGGAGGTCTATGTGCAGGGCTTCTCGTCGTCCATGCCGTTCGACGTGCAGCGCGAGATGCTGCGATCGGTCAAGGGATTGGAGAACGCGGAGATTATGCGGCCGGCATACGCCATCGAGTATGACTGCATCGACCCGCTGGAGCTGCGGCCGACGCTCGAGACTAAAAAGGTGCCCGGACTGTACGGCGCAGGTCAGTTCTGCGGCTCGTCCGGCTATGAGGAGGCGGCCGCGCAGGGACTGGTTGCGGGCATCAACGCCGCGCTCAAAATCAAGGGTGAGGAGCCGCTTGTGCTCGACCGTGCGGACGGCTACATCGGTACGCTGATCGACGATCTGGTGACGCGCGGCACGAGCGAACCCTATCGCATGATGACCTCACGCTCGGAATACCGCCTGCTTCTGCGGCAGGATAACGCAGATGAACGTCTGGTGCCGATCGGTGTTCGAGTTGGCTTGAATTCGCCGGAACGCGGCGAAAAGGTGCGTAAAAAGTACGAAGCAGTGCAGGCAGAGATCGACCGCACAGCCTCGGTCGGCGTGGCGCCGAGCGATAAATTGAACGGCTTTCTTGCGGGTAAAAACTCTACACCGCTCAAGGCGGGCTGCAAGCTGATCGACCTGCTGCGCCGCCCGGAACTCAGCTATGCGGACCTTGCAATGTTCGATCCTGAGCGTCCGGAGCTGCCCGCTGTTATCCGTGAGCAGGTGGAAATCCGCGTCAAATACGCGGGTTATATCGAGCGCCAGATGCGCGATGTGGAGCAGTACCGCAAGCTGCAGAGCCGCCCGCTGCCGCTCGATCTGGACTACAACGAGGTGGCCTCGCTGCGACTGGAGGCACGTCAGAAACTGAACGCCGTCAAGCCGCTGAATTTCGGTCAGGCGGCTCGTATTTCGGGCGTTTCACCGGCGGATATCACGGCACTGATGATCTACATCGAGACCCATAAAAAGGAGGAAAAGGCATGACAGAACGCGAGCTTTTGATCGCCGGTCTACGCGAGCTGGGCGTCGCAGAGTGTCCGTCTGCAGCGGACAACTTACTGCGTTATTCCGAGATTCTGCGCGAGAAAAACAAGGTTATGAATCTGACTGCCATTACCGATCCGACCGAAATCGTGACCCGGCATTTCCTCGATTGCGCGGCACTTGCACCGTATATGCCGCAGGATGGACGCGTGCTCGATGTGGGAACGGGAGCCGGTTTTCCGGGCATGCCGCTGGCGATTCTGTGCCCGCAGACCGAGTTTGTGCTGCTCGATGCACTGCGCAAGCGCATTGATTTTCTAAATGAAGTCATCGCCGAACTGGGCCTGACCAACGTTACGGCGGTGCATGCCCGTGCGGAGGATTACGCCAGAGACAACCGCGGCACGTTTGATCTGGCGGTGTCGCGTGCGGTAGCCGATCTGCGCGTGTTGAGTGAACTGGCGCTGCCAATGGTCAAGGTCGGCGGTGCGTTCCTCGCCATGAAGGCCGAGGACTGCACAGAGGAAGTTGAAACAGCGGCAAACGCCCGAACGGTTCTCGGTGCGCCGGACGCTGAAGTGCTGCACTACACTGTGCCGTTTGATGAGGTTTCCCGCGCCATCGTGCGCCTGCAGAAAACGCAGGAAACACCGGAAAAGTATCCGCGCCGCTTCAAGAAAATACAGACTTCGCCGCTGTAAATCAGGCGAGAAATATACGGAAAAGTACCCCTCTGTACGGAAAATTACAGAGGGTATTTTTTTGTCCGAAAATAGGGGAAAATATAGATATCAGGTAGAATTTGTCATGTTTTCGTCGAATTTTGCAGATTGTGCGGTCGATTTTACTTGTCAATATGTAATTATATGGTAATCTATTACCAAGGGCGACATTTCTGCTGGTGGTGCGGCAGAGATAAGCGCGAATGAAATGAACGATAAGACGAATTGGAGAGTGGTTGACCATGATGTCTGTATTAACACTGGTTTCCGGCAAAGAGGATCGCACGCTGCGGCGTATTCGCGTGAGTGAGATTGCGCGCAATCCCAATCAGCCGAGGAAATACTTTGATCCGGAGGCAATCGCGCAGCTGGCAGAGAGTATCCGGCAGTACGGCGTACTCAATCCGCTGACCGTACGGCGTGCTCCCGGAGGCGGTTATGAGCTTGTGGCAGGGGAGAGAAGGCTGCGCGCTGCGCGTGTTGCGGGGCTTAACGATGTACCGTGTCTGCTGATTGCGGCGGATAACGAAGATTCCTCGGCGATTGCGCTCGTGGAGAACCTGCAAAGGCGTGATCTGGATTTTTTTCGAGGAAGCCTATGGCTTCAAGCGTCTGATCGATCAGTACGGACTGACGCAGGAGGAAGCTGCGCGCAAAGTGGGGAAAACACAGTCTGCGGTGGCGAATAAGCTGCGTCTGTTGCGGCTTTCTCCGCAAAATATGGAATTGATTCGCAGTGCGAACCTTACAGAGCGGCACGCGCGCTGTCTGCTGCGTCTGCGTGATGACGAGGAACGGATGAACGCCACACACTATATTATCGAGAACGAATTAAACGTCAGCCGATCGGAGGAGTATATCGAGAACCTGTTGGAGCAGAAAAAGCATCCGGAGTTGACCGAGCCGCCGCATAAGGATAATGTTGTGCGGCTTATTAAGGATGTGCGGTTTTTCCTGAATACGCTCAATCGGGCGGTCGGCGTAATGGTGGACGCCGGAATCGGTGCAACCGTAGACCGGCAGGAAAACGAGGATGGAATTACGCTGACAATCAATATTCCGCACGCAAAAAGCTGATGTTTCACGTGAAACACTTTTGTTCCACAGGAGGGCGGATTTTGTTTCACGTGAAACATTTAATGGTCGCTTGTGAAGCGAACCTAACTTGCCTGCCCGGCAGGGGCACAAGAGGGTAGACACCAAGGTTTGCCCGTAGGCCACTAAACCTTTTTTTTCCGCGCCGTGCGCGGATTAAATGAGTACCACCCTCTTGTGAATTACCCCTTTCCTTTAGGAAGCACGGCGAAAATCGGAGAGCGGCGACCGCGGCGAAAAGGAGAACGGCAGTCGGGTTACTCTTGCGTGGCTTTCGAAAACGATTCGCAGTTCACAGATAACGTACTGCTACACATGTCGGCTGCTCTACGCAGGCGCGACATGACAGTGTCGCGCGAGATTTTTGCGTGCTGTTACGGACAGCACTTCTGGGTAAAGAAAGTTGGAGAAAGTCGGAAAGCGTGTAGAAGTATATATAATAAGGTAAGAGAGCCGGACGGCTCTCTTTTTGTATCACGTGAAACAAAAAGCCAATGAATTTACCAGTTGTATCCTGTAACACGGCAAAATACTTAATGTTTCACGTGAAACAGCTGTAAAAATACTGCGATTGCTTTGCAATTAAAAGTGCAATGGGATATAATGAAATCCGTAGAAAAAACCATGGACGAGAGGAAATGACTATGGGGAAGATTATCGCGTTTGCCAATCAAAAGGGCGGCGTGGGAAAAACTACAACCGCCATCAACCTCGCGGCAGCGTTGTCGGAGCGCGAAAAGCGCGTTTTGTTGTGTGATTTCGATCCGCAGGGTAATGCAACCTCCGGTTTTGGCGTGGATCCGCGCTCACTGGAAACCTCGATTTACGACCTGATTGTAGCCGATCAGCCGGATGTCAAGAGCGCAATCGTATCGACCAAGTGGGTTGATCTGCTGGGCGCGAACGTCAATCTGGCGGGTGCTGAGTTGGATTTGATTGGAATGTCCGACCGCGAGTACCGTCTGAAAAACGTACTCGATCAGGTGAAGGACGATTACGACTATGTATTTATCGACTGTCCGCCGTCACTCGGTCTGCTGACGCTCAACTGCCTGTGTGCAGCCGACAGCTTTCTGGTGCCGCTGCAGTGCGAGTATTACGCGCTCGAAGGTCTGAGTCAGTTGATGACGACCGTGCGCATGGTAAAGAAGGCGCTCAACCGCAAGCTGGTGATGGAAGGCGTGCTGCTGACCATGTTTGACGGACGCACCAATCTGTCGATTCAGGTGGTTGAGGAAGTGAAAAAGCACTTCCCGGGCGAGGTGTTTTCGGCTGTTGTGCCGCGCAACGTGCGTCTGAGTGAAGCGCCGAGCCACGGCAAGCCCATAACGGCATACGACAGAATGTGCCGCGGCGCAGAGGCTTATCTGGCTCTCGCGGACGAGATTCTGAAGAAAAAAAAATGACCGAAAGGGGAGAAGCTGATGGCAGGCGCAAAAATGGGTCTGGGCGGCGGCTTGTCCAACCTTTTCGGCAGTGATACCAGCGATTTAATGGAAGAAAGTCTGGATAACGGCACAAAAACCTGCCTTTGGCAAAAAATCGAGCCGAATCCCGATCAGCCGAGGAAGGTCTTTGATCAGGTATCTCTGGACGAGCTGGCAGAGAGCATTCGCCTGCATGGCGTCATCACACCAATCACGGTGCGCAAGGGCGAGAAGGACGGCTACTACCAGATCATTGCAGGTGAGCGCCGCTGGCGTGCAGCACGTCAGGCAGGTTTGGAAGACATTCCTGCGATGGTGCTTGAGGCTGAGGAAGACGAGGTCATGGAGCTGGCACTGATCGAAAATCTGCAGCGGCAGGACCTGAACCCGATCGAAGAAGCCGAAGGTTATGAGCGTCTGATGAAGCAGTTCGGACTGACGCAGGAGCAGGTTGCTAAGCGCGTGGTCAAGTCCCGTTCGGCGGTGGCGAACGCACTGCGTCTGCTGGCTTTGCCGACCGAGGTGCGTACGATGGTCAGCGAAGGCGAAATCTCCGGCGGTCACGCGCGGGCAGTCCTTGCAGTAAACGAAGCGGATAAGCGCGTAGAGGCAGCCAGACAGATGGTCGGCCTGTCGGTCCGTCAGTCGGAGGCGCTGGCCAAGCGCATGAACAAAAAGCCGGTCGAGAAGCCTGAGCAGTCGCCCGAGGTTTCCGTGGACTACATTGCCGAGCTGGAGAAGGAGCTGGAGGGTGCCCTCGGACGCAAGATCAGCATTCAGCAGGGCAAGCACAGCGGCCAGCTGACGCTGGAATATTACGGCGCAGAAGATTTGGAGCGGCTCAGTGAAGCACTCCGAAACCTGCGTGTATAAAAGGAGGCAAGCAATGGACGAGCAGAATAAGCAGCCGGAACAGAACAAGCCGGAGAAAAAGCTCAGCCGCACCACGCTGACCTTTTTATATCGTCGGACTGTTTTCTGTAGCGATTGCGCTGATCCTGATCAGCTATGTGGCGCAGTCGCGTGCGGACAAGCAGGTCGAAAACCTGAGCTCACAGCTGACACAGCAGCAGACCGTGGCACAGGGCGCAACCCAGAAAGTGGAAGATTTACAGAAGCAGTATGACATACAGAACACTGCATTGGATAAGGTCCGCAAGACGCTGGACAGCGAGCAGGCGGCAACCGATGTAGTCGGTGCGACCGAGCAGCGTATGGAGGAGCGTGAGGTGTATCAGTACCTTGCGCAGATCGGCGTTTCCCTGGCGGCAAAGCAGACCGCAGATGCCCGCAAGACCTGCGACGAAATGCTGACGAAATACAGCGAGGAGCGTTTGCTGGGCAGCAGCGAGGATGGCTTTGATGAGAACATCAGCAAACTGTTCCAGTCGGTCAAAGCTGCACTGGAGCAGGCTGAGCAAGCGCAGGATGCAGAGCCGAACGACACGGAAGAATAACACGTATATAATGTAAAAGGAGATATAGACACAATGCTGGATATCAAATTTGTCCGCACCAATCCGGATGCGGTAAAGGAAAACATCAAGAAGAAGTTCCAGGACGAGAAGATCCCGATGGTTGACGAGGTCATCGAGTTTGACGCGAAGTACCGTGCAGCCAAGACCCGCTGTGACGAGCTGCGTGCACAGCGCAACAAGAAGTCCAAGGAAATCGGCGGTCTGATGGCCAAGGGTCAGAAGGAAGAGGCTGAGAAGATCAAGGCCGAGGTAAAGGATATGGCCGACGAGATGACCAAGCTCGAGGAGGACGAAAAGACCTTCGCTGAGGAAGTCAAGAACCGTATGATGGTCATCCCGAACATCATTGACCCGTCCGTTCCGATCGGCAAGGATGACTCCGAGAACGTTGAGATTGAGAAGTTTGGCGATCCGGTTGTTCCGGATTTCGAGGTTCCGTATCACGTTGATATTATGGAGTCTTTCGACGGCATCGACCTCGATGCTGCACGCCGCACCTCCGGCAACGGCTTCTACTACCTGAAGGGTGATATCGCCCGTCTGCATTCCTCCATCTTGTCCTACGCACGCGACTTCATGATCGACCGCGGCTTCACCTACTACATTCCGCCGTTCATGATCCACGGTGATGTCGTTAAGGGCGTTATGTCCTTTAAGGAAATGGAGAACATGATGTACAAGATCGAGGGTGAGGATCTGTACTTGATCGGCACCTCCGAGCACTCCATGATCGGCAAGTTCATTGACACCATCAACGATGAGGAAACCCTTCCGCAGACCCTGACCAGCTATTCTCCGTGCTTCCGCAAGGAGGTTGGTGCCCACGGCCTTGAGGAGAGAGGCGTATACCGCATTCACCAGTTTGAAAAGCAGGAAATGATCGTAGTCTGCGAGCCGGAGGACAGCAAGATGTGGTATGACAAACTGTGGCAGAACACAGTTGACTTCTTCCGCTCGATGGACATTCCGGTTCGCACGCTCGAGTGCTGCTCCGGCGACCTGGCTGACCTGAAGGTTAAGTCCTGCGACGTAGAGGCATGGTCTCCGCGCCAGAAGAAGTACTTCGAGGTAGGCTCCTGCTCCAACCTTGGCGACGCACAGGCTCGCCGTCTGGGCATCCGTGTCCGCAGCAAGGAGAATCCGAAGGAGCTGTACTTCGCACACACGCTGAACAACACCGTTGTTGCACCTCCGCGTATGCTGATCGCATTCCTCGAGAACAACCTGCGTGAGGACGGCTCGGTTGCAATCCCGAAGCCGCTGCAGCCGTATATGGGCGGCATGACTGAGATCCGCAGAAAGTAATTTACCTTACTATAGAAAAAGGAGAGATTCCAATGCAGGTTGGTATTAAGGGCGAGAAGAAGTTCACCGTAACCAAAGATCAGCTGGCATGCAATGTCGGCAGCGGTCTGGTATCCGTGTTTGCAACCCCGATGATGATCGCAGCCATCGAGAACACTGCTGCAGGCAGTGTAGCCGGTGAGCTGGAAGAGGGCAAGACCACGGTCGGCACGCTGGTAAACGTAAGCCACGTTGCCGCTACGCCGGAGGGCATGGAAGTCCGCATCGAGACCGAGCTGACCGAGATCGCGCCGAACGGCAAGATGCTTACCTTCAAGGTTGCCGCATACGATGAGGCAGGTCTGATCGGTGAGGGCACGCACCAGCGCGCCATCGTAGCGAAGGAGCGCTTTGAGCAGAAGGCACAGAGCAAGCTGTCCAAGTAAAAATCGTCAAAAGAAAAACGCTGTGGAGAGATTCCACAGCGTTTTTTTTGCTGGTGCGGGTAACAGGACTTGAACCTGCACGTCGAGGACACCAGAACCTAAATCTGGCGCGTCTGCCAATTCCGCCATACCCGCGGGTGAGATTAGTATACCCTTTTTGCGGGTATTTGTCAATCTTGATGATGGTGCTCATCGGGAGTGGGGCGCTTGCGAAGCGAGCGGAATCTGCGCTGACGCCGCGCGGCGCACAAGAGGGTAGACACCTGCGGTTTCCACCCTCTTGAGAATCACCCCTTTCCCTTGGATAGCCTGGCGCAGACCAGAGACCGGCGACCGCTGCGAAATAAGGGGAACGGCAGTCGGGGTACCGTTGCGTGGCTTTCTCCGCCTTTTCGCAGTTCACAGATAACGTACTGCTACACATACGGGCAATTCACCTTGTGTCGCGCTTGCGGAGAGCAGCCGACCTGTGTAGCAGTACGGTATCTGACTTTGCGAATACGCAGATACATGGCGCGCAAGGCGCGTCCATGCGGAAGAAAAAACCTCTGCTGTTCTCTATTTTCGAAGCGGTCGCCGGTCTCCGGTCTGCGCCAGACTAAGAAATAAAGGGAAACGGGAGTTAAGGCAATACCGCATAATTGAACAAGAGTGATTTGCGAGTAAATTTTGCGTACTGACGAGGCACAGTTTTGCGGTAATACTTGATGTATTACCGTGAAACTTCGGCAGCGCGGACGGAACTCGCGCAAGGAACCGAAGCCAAAGTCAGGACACAAAATTTCCGCAAAGCACCGCGGCAGTGCGATCGGAGCCTGCACAAGGAGCCGCCGCTTTAATTGTGCGGTGTTGCCTTAAGAGGGTGGAAACCGTAGGTGTCTACCCTCTTGCCCCTCCGCCGCGGGTGCGGCGAATCCTGCATGAGCAAACTCCTACGCAAAAACTAAGGATTTCCCCTTGCAATCTGCGCTATTTCATGATATATTGTTAGTTAGTAGAAGCTAACCAGCTCGGGTACAAAAGGAGCATTACATCCATGTTGAAAATTACTCTCGGCGTTGACGGCATGATGTGCGGCATGTGCGAAAGCCATGTCAACGACGCAGTTCGCAAGGCATTTCCCGTGAAGAAGGTCACTTCCTCTCACGGCAAGGGGCAGACGGTTATCCTCACCGAGCAGGACCTCGATGAGCAGGCTGTCCGCGATGCGGTAAACGCTACCGGCTACACCGTTACGTCCTTCTCCAAGGAGCCATATGAGAAAAAGGGACTGTTCTCCTTTCTGCATAAATGAACAGAGTAAGGCCGCTTTTGCAGCGGCTTTTTACTTTTCAACACAGGTTAGCAAAATCTAACCTGATAAACCGATATATACCAACGGAGGAAATTACAGTGCTGGAAACTCTGCTCAAACCGAATACCGGCGCATCGCTGTCCGGCTGCGTACGCTGGACCCAGCCGATGGATGGCGTGCGCGTGTGCGATTTTGACTGCGCGCTGACTGTGCCGCCGGCCTTGCCTGCAGAGCCATCCGAGGTGCCGTGCGAGGTGCTGTTCTGCCGGCAGGGCGGTCTGCGGCTGACCATGACCGATGGGCGTCAAGTGTTCCTGCAGGAGCACGAGGTACTGCTGCTGCTCGGCGCAAGTGTGCAGAGCCTTTCGGTCGCGGACGGATTGTTTGGCGGTGAGCTGGTGCTCATCGAGCAGAGCGCAGCGGCACCGTGCCGTCTGACGGTCAACGCAGCACGAATCAAAGCCCGCGTCACTTCGCATTTGGGCTGCGTAGTGCTGCGCAGCGCGGTGTGGATTGATAATCTGGCTGCGGCACTGCAGTCCGTTCCGGAGCGGGACAGAGCCGCCTACAGTGCAATCAAAGCCATTGAGCTGCTGTACCTTATCAGCACAGACAGTCCGCTGCTGACGATGCCGCCGGAATCCGTCTCCCGCGATCACTATCTGACCGATACGGTGCGGCAGGTGCAGGAGTATATGGTATCGCACCTGTCCGACCCGCTCACGATCGACCAGTTATCCGCACGGTTCCGCATTTCGCCGACCGCCCTGAAGGATATATTTCGGCAGACCTATGGTCGGCCGATTCACCAGTATCTGCTCGAAAAGCGGGTGCAGCATGCTGCCGAACTGCTGCATCGGAGTCCACTCTCCATCGTGGATATTGCGGCGGCGGTCGGCTATAACAGCGCCAGTCAGTTCGGCGTGGCGTTCAAGCGCCGCTATCAGCTGACGCCCTCACAGTACCGCCGACAAGCGCGAAAAAGTTAGCAAAATGCAACTATTTTGATAATAAAACTAAAGATTAGCGGCAACAAACTGCAAAAATGTCCGATTCCGTGCGTTTCATGTCTAAAGCTGTGCGACAAGCGAGAAAATTTGTGATATGATAATCGCAAACAAAAACACACCATGTTTGGAGGTGTACTGTATGAAGCAGCATCGTTTTTGGGCATGGGCCGCGCTGTTCTGCATGGTAATGACGATGATTACCGGCTGTAAGCGCAAGTGAGATTGATAGGAGGAACATATTATGAAGAAGATTTACAAGGACATCGCCGTATTTGTTGGCGGCACTCTGTTCGGTTCCGCAGGTATCAAGCTGCTGAGCAGCAAGGACGCTAAGAACGTATATACCCATGCTGCCGCAGCAGTTCTTCGCATGAAGGATACCGTTATGAACACCGTTGATTGCGTTAAGGAGAACGCCGGCGACATCCTCGCTTCTGCAGAGGAGATCAACGAGAAGCGCGCTGCTGAGGCAGAGGCTGCTGCTGTTGAGGATGCAGACATTGAGGTTGAGCTGACCGATGAGGATCCGACAGCTGCTCCGGTTGAGGCATAAGAACCTGTCGCCAAACCACGGTTTGGCTGACAGGAGGAACGAATATCAAAGAGGGGCAGAGCCCCTCTTTTCCTATCTACCGGAAGTAAGCTGGAGGTAATTTTACTATGAAAGCATTCATTGAACACGAAAGCCGCGGACGGCTTCGCGTGCGCATGAAGCAGTACCGCATGACGCTGGAGCAGGCTGATCTGCTGGAGGCGTATCTGCAGAATCAGCCGGGTGTACTCAACGCAACCGTGCACGAGCGCACCTGCTGTGCTGTCATCCGCTACATCGGTGACCGCGAGAATATCATTCGCGCGATCGCTCAGTTTAACTATACTGCACCGTCTGTTACGGCGCTGACGCCGACCCACAGCGGACGTGCGCTCAACCGTGAGTATCAGGAAAAGCTGGTCGGCAAGGTTATTACGAAGTTTGCCTGCACGCTGTTCCTGCCAGCGCCGCTGCAGATTGCACGCACGATCTGGCTGTCGCTACCGTTCCTCGGCCGCGGCCTCAAGCGCCTGATTCACAGAGAGCTGAAGGTTGAGCTGCTCGATGCGCTGTCCATCGGTGTTTCGATGGTACGCCGGGACTTCTCCACGGCAGGTTCGGTTATGTTCCTGCTGGATATTGGCGAGCTGCTCGAGGAGTGGACGCATAAAAAGTCGGTTGACGATCTGGCACGCTGCATGTCGCTCAACGTAAAAAGAGTATGGCTCAAGACCGATGACGCAGAGGTGCTTGTACCGCTGTCCAACATCACTGTCGGTGATCGCATTCTGGTTCGCATGGGCAGCGTTATCCCGTTGGACGGTGAGGTTGTTGAAGGCGAAGTCATGGTCAATCAGGCATCGCTCACCGGAGAATCCATGCCGGTTGCAAAGCGTCCGGGTACGCAGGTTTACGCTGGCACGGTCATCGAGGAAGGCGACTGCGTGATCGAGGTCACACAGTCCTCCGGCGAGAGCCGCTACGACAAGATCGTTTCCATGATCGAGCAGTCCGAGCAGCTGAAGAGTGCTGCGGAGAGCCATGCCGCCAATCTGGCGGACAAGCTGGTGCCGTATACGCTGGTCGGCAGTGCGCTCAGCTACGCACTGACCCGCAATGTCACCCGTGCGCTGTCCGTGCTGATGGTTGACTTCTCCTGTGCGCTCAAGCTGGCTATGCCGCTGGCGGTTCTGTCCGCCATGCGTGAGGCAAGCATGTATCATATCACGGTCAAGGGCGGCAAGTTCCTCGAGGCTGTCGCGCAGGCAGATACCATTGTATTTGACAAGACCGGCACACTGACGCATGCCTGCCCGGTTGTTGCCAGGGTTATCCCGTTCGGCGGTCGCTCCGAAGACGATATGCTGCGCGTTGCAGCCTGCCTGGAGGAGCACTTCCCGCACTCCATGGCGAACGCCGTTGTCCGCGCTGCGCGTGAGCGCAATCTGGCGCACGAGGAAATGCACTCGCAGGTTGAGTATATCGTAGCGCACGGCATTTCCAGCATGGTTGAAAACAAGAAGGTCGTTATCGGCAGTGCACACTTTATCTTCGAGGATGAGAAGTGCACGGTTCCGGCCGGTGAGCAGGAGAAGTACGATGCACTTCCGGTTGAGTTTTCTCATCTGTATCTGGCGATCGGCGGTGAGCTGGCGGCTGTTATCTGCATCGCGGACCCGCTCCGTCCGGAAGCATGCGATGTGATGAAGGCACTGCGTGCCCTTGGCATTCAGCGCACGGTTATGCTGACCGGCGACAGTGAGCGCACGGCGGCGGCTATCGCGGCTGAGGTCGGCGTGGACGATTACCGCGCTGAGGTGCTGCCTGAGGACAAGGCGAACTTCGTCGAGCAGGAACGCGCGGCAGGCCATACAGTTATCATGCTCGGGGACGGCATCAACGATTCTCCGGCGCTGTCGGCGGCTAACGTTGGCGTAGCCATCAGCGACGGCGCAGCCATCGCCCGTGAGATTGCGGACATCACCATCGCAGCCGAGAATCTGTTTGAGCTGGTTGCTCTGCGCCGTATCGCACAGGGTCTGATGAGCCGCATCAACTCCAATTACCGCTTCGTAATCGGCTTTAACGGTTCGCTGATCGGTCTGGGCGTTACCGGCGTGCTGGCTCCCGCAACCTCTGCGATGATGCACAACCTGTCTACGCTGGGCATCAGCCTGCGCAGTATGACCAACCTGATTGATTCCTCCGAGACGACCCGTCTGCTGGAGAGCCGCTAATTTAGAGTGAAAGTTTGAGAGTGGAGAGTGAAGCGCTTTCCACTCTTTCTTTTCAGGCATAACAAAACCCCGTCTTTGACGGGGGGTGTCGCTATATGGTTTGAAGATAATTCGACAAACTGAAATTTATGGCTTTAACTTTCTCCAAATAACCAACTTTAGGATAATGCATACGACCGCCACAACAGCCACCAAAGCACCATCCAACAGTAATTCTGTGTACCACGGCGCAGACTGCATGGCATATAAATTGGGATAGGTTTTAAAGTGCCAGAACTTATAAATTCCTACTCCAATGAAAATCCCTATGCATGAACCAATAACGATGTTTAAAAAACAATTCAGCTTTCTCAGCATGGCGGTGCACCCCTTTCCCAATTCCGATTGATCATTGTTATACGATAGAAGGCAGTGTCAGATACGCCGCCGGATTTTCAAACGTAAACAGCGGGCGCTGTTCGCCGCTGGCGTTGATCAGCGTGAGGGACAGCGTGCGCAGGTCATTCGTCGGCAGCGGCACAAGCTGTGTCCACTCGGTGCGGATAAACCGGTCCGGATCGGTCTCGGTCAGCGTGTAAGTTCCGTTATGGTATGCAAGGAACAGGGGCTGCCCCAGAGTAGGCTGCATTCCCAGAGAAATGGCGGCATTCCGGTCTCGATGGATCGCAAAAAGCGCGTCAGCAGCGGATACGGCGGCTTGAGTTTGTTCTGTCCGGTCAGGCGCAGTGTACCGCAGTCGCGCCAGCGCGGCACAGAACAGATATGCCGGGCGTCCCACTCGGTCACCGGATCAAAAATGTGCTGCCCAATGTCGGAATCGGCCATAAACCATTCGGTGTAGGGGGAGACCATAGGCGTTTTCGCCGTCTGCGGAAAACAAAACCGAATAGGCGAATTCGTCGGTCTGTCCGCACGGCTGCAGGTGATACTCTGTGCCGTCAAATGTCAGAGAACCGGTTTCACCGTCCGGTGTGCGCAAGGTGAGCGTGCTGGGTTCGTCCGCTTCGGCAAAGCTCATACAGTACAGAATCATCTATGACCTCGCGGTCAGAGGAGATTGTCAGCGTGCCGAAATCAGCCGCTGCGGAAGAAGAAACGCAGAAAACCATTGTCAAAATGGCGGATAACAGGCGTTTCTTCATATAATTGCCTCCTTGGATGCTGCTTTATCTGCAATCACTTTCTTTTCGTTTTCCAATTCCTTTTCTGTAATCTTCCATGAGTCTAATACAATGACCTGCTATATCGTGCATTCCAAGTTCCTGAAAAAGGTAATTTGCAGTTTCATCAGTTCTTCGCAAACCGTCAACTTCTGTTCATCCATATTGCCGATAGCAAGCCATGGGAAAGCCTTATATTTCCTCGTGTCACCAATGAGAAAATTGTACCCTATTAACTGATTTTCACGGAGAACGAAATAGAATTGTGGACCCGAATTCGGAACTGACTTTTTCCATAATCCGCTGCATTGTTTTCACACCGCCGTATGCCGGGAAAAAACCGATTTGCGCAAGAGCATTTAATATGTCAAGCCGTTGATCCGTGGGTATATCTCTGTAATTGAAAATCTGTTCCATTTGCTTTGCCCTCATTAAATTCCGATTTGCCATTCTGTTATGGCTTCACTATACCATGAATACCTCTGAAACACAATCACCCATTGACACCACCGATATTCCGATAGATAATATAGGCAATAGGAAAACTTTACGCAAGAAGGGAAGTGCTTCAACGAATGAAACGCAGCTACGAGATGGACCTGTGCAGCGGTCCGCTGCTGAGCAAAATCCTGCTGTTTTCGCTGCCGCTGATTCTTTCGGGTGTGCTGCAGCTGCTGTTCAACGCGACCGACATTGTCGTAGTCGGCAAATTTGCGGGCAGCAATGCAATGGCGGCGGTCGGCTCGACCACCTCGCTGTTCAACCTGCTGGTCAACTCATTCATCGGTATTTCGGTCGGCGCGAACGTACTTGTCGCGCGGCATTACGGCGAGCGGGATTACGACGGCGTGCAGCAGACCATCCAGACGGCGCTGCTCACCGGCTTAATCGGCGGCGCGATACTGATCGTGCTCGGCGTTGTGCTCGCACGTCCCATGCTGACGCTGATGGCCACACCGGATGAGGTTATCGACCAGGCTGTGCTGTACATGCAGGTGTATTTCATCGGTATGCCGGCAACCATGATCTACAACTTCGGTGCCGCCGTGCTGCGTGCCGTGGGCGATACCCGGCGTCCGCTGTACTTCCTGATGGCGGCAGGCGTGATGAACGTCCTCGGTGACCTGCTGTTTTGTGTGCCTGCTCGGCATGGGCGTTGCCGGAACTGCGATCGCCACCGTGCTCAGCCAGTGTGTCTCTGCGGCGCTGACCGTGCTGTGCCTTGTAAAATCGGACGGCATGTGCCATCTCGACTTGCGCCGTCTGCACTTCCACATGGATAAGTTCCTGAGAATCATGCAGGTCGGTCTGCCTGCCGGTATGCAGAGCGTTATCTTCAATATCTCGAACGTACTCATTCAGTCCTCGGTCAACAGCTTCGGCGCAGTAACGGTTGCGGGCAACACGGCAGCCGCCAACATTGAGGGGTTTGTGTACATTTCGATGAACGCGCTCTATCAGACCTCCATCAGCTTCACCAGCCAGAATCTCGGTGCAAAGAATTATCACCGCATCGACCAGACACTCGTGCGCTGCATGTGCATCGTCACACTGATCGGTCTGGTGCTCGGCAACGGCGCACATCTGCTCGGCAATCATCTGCTGCACATCTACTCGGATGATCTGGAGGTCATCTCGTTCGGTATGCAGCGCCTGTCGGTCATCAGCGTCACCTACTGCCTGTGCGGCATGATGGATGTGCTCGCGGGCACAATACGCGGTCTGGGCTATTCCATGCTGCCAATGATCGTCTCGCTGATTGGCGCATGTGTGTTCCGTATCATCTGGATTTTTACGGTCTTTCGCGTGCAGCATACGCTGTTCATCCTGTATGCGTCCTACCCAATCTCGTGGATACTGACCATCCTGGCGCACTTTGTGTGTTACCTGATCGTGCGGAAAAAGGTTTTCCGGCCGCAGGAGATATAAGCGCGCGTTTTTCTCCGGAAAACGGTTGTAATTGACGGTTAAATATAGTATAATACTCGTGCAATGCGGGAATTTCCCGCGTAATAAGTAAATAAGCGAACAGTCGGTGCCGCTGTATGTTTTCGAACAGGACAGCGGGTAAAAGGGAAGCAGGTGCAAATCCTGCACGATCTCGTCACTGTAAGCGGGGAATGGACTGCCATTTACGTCACTGATATTGCAGTATCGGGAAGGCGGCAGTTCTAAGGCAACATCGCATGATGAAAGCTGCGGCGCTTTGCGGAAACTTTGTGTCCTGACTTCGTTGTGATTTCACGGTCATACATCAAGTATTACCGCAAAACCACGCCTCGTCAGTACGCGAGAATTGACTCGCAAATCGCTCTTGTGCAATTATGCGGTATTGCCTTAAGAGCCGCAAGTCAGGAAACCTGCCGGTCTGTTGGTACGGGAAGCTGCTTCCGGGTCACGAGTTATTGATTGTACTGATACCGCATGATTTTTGATTCAGGCAGTCCCTTTCATCATATATTGATGGGGGACTGTGTGTTTTCCGTACCCTTTTTTCTTTCAAAGTGTGCGCTTTCGCTTTGCAGGCAAAATGAAGGAGGAAAACCATGAGCAAAGTAAGCAAACTGAAGAAGCTTGGCATTATGCTGATCGTTTCCGGCATGCTGATGTCCATGCTGACCGCTTGCGGCGGCAGCAAGACCGCAGCTGCGGATGACACGAAGGACAATAACACCACTGCACAGACTGATGCGCAGGATCAGACCGATCCGGACGAAAACTATGAAACGGGTGACGCTTCCTTGGACGATCCGCTGAATCAGGATGAAATTGGCGATACCGAGCTGCTCGTAGTCAGCTTCGGCACCAGCTATAACGACAGCCGCCGTGAGACCATCGGCGCCATCGAGAAGGCGATGCAGAAGGCGTTCCCGGATTACGCGGTACGCCGCGGCTTCACCAGCCAGATCATCATCGACCATGTAAACAAGCGTGACGGCGAGAAGATCGACAACGTAACCGAGGCACTGGACCGCGCCGTAGACAACAAGGTAAAGACCCTGGTTGTTCAGCCGACCCATCTGATGAACGGTCTGGAGTACAACGACCTCAAGGATGAGCTGGCAGGCTATTCGGATTCCTTCGAGAAGATCGTGATCGGTGATCCGCTGCTGACCTCTGACGATGACTTCCAGAAGGTTATGAATGCCATCGTAGACGCAACCAAGGAGTATGATGACGGTGAGACAGCCATCTGCTTTATGGGCCACGGAACCGAGGCGGATTCCAACAGCGTTTACACCAAGATGCAGGAGACCCTCAAGGCCGCACGCTACGATAACTACTTTGTCGGCACTGTTGAGGCAACTCCGTCCCTCGATGACGTAATCGCAGCCGTTAAGGCAGGTGGCTATAAGAAGGTTGTTCTGCGTCCGCTGATGATCGTTGCAGGCGACCACGCCAATAACGATATGGCAGGCGACGAGGACGGCTCCTGGAAGACCGAGTTTGAGAAGGCAGGCTTCGAGGTAACCACCGTAGTTGAGGGCCTTGGCTCTGTGCAGGCAATCCAGGATCTGTTTGTTGCACACGCACAGGCAGCGATTGATTCCCTGAAGTAAATCAAGTAAACAGCAGGGTCCGGACCGTGGAATGCGGACGGACCCTGTTTTTGTGGAAATTTTGATTTGTTTAATCGGTTTGATAAGTGAATTTGGCGCTTGAGAAGCGAACGGAACTCGCCTACGCGGCGGAGCGCATAAGAGGGTAGACAACCTGCGGTTTTCCACCCTCTTATGAATCTTCCCTTTTCCCTTAGAAAGCACGGCGGCAATCAGAGAGCTGAGACTATAAAGGAACGGCAGTCGGGTTACCACAGCGTTTATTGCGCAAAATATGCGCAGTTCACAGACAGCGTACTGCTACACATATCGGAAAGCCTACGCAGAGGGCGGCACGGCTATGCCGCCCAAAGGATTACGCCTGCGATAACGGTGTGGCACGCACTGTCTGACGCAGAAGAGACCCTTGTCAGCGTGTAAGGGTAGGCCGACTGCCGTGGTGCCTATCCTTTTGGATCTCCCAGCCAAAGGTTGGCTCCTGTTCCTGCTGCTTTAGCAAATAGATAAATCAAAATCCCGTTTTTATATCGCAAAACAAAGGAGAAGCCACAATGAAGAACAAAAAAGCACTGTTAAGCGCCGTATTTGCGGCATTCATGCTCCTGTCCGCCTGCGGCGGCAGCACCCAGAAGGACACCTCCGCGCAGGACAGCAGCACCACCTCTCAGGTCGCTTCTGCGTCCGATATGACCGATGTCGAGGACGTTGTTGAGGACGGCATGACGCCGATCACCGGCGACAAAGTGAAGGACGGCACCTACGATGGAACCGTCGATTCCAGCTCCAACATGTTCAATGTTACCGCATGCGAGCTGACCGTCAAGAACGGCGAAATGACCGCTAAGATGCATATGGGCGGTACCGGTTATCTGTACGTCTACATGGGCACCGGCGAGGAGGCTGCCGCTGCCGAGGAGGCCGATTACATTCCGTTCACCGAGGAAGCCGACGGCACACACAGCTTTACCGTTCCGGTTAAGGCGCTCGATGAGGGAATTGACTGCGCAGCCTTCAGCAAGAAGAAGGAGAAGTGGTACGACCGCACCCTGGTGTTCCGCGCGGATTCTTTGCCGGCAGACGCACTGGCAGACGGCGTAATGACCACCGCTGAGAGCCTGTCTCGCAGACGGCACCTACACCGCTGACGTAACGCTTTCCGGCGGCTCCGGCCGTGCAAGCGTGGAATCTCCCGCAGCGCTGACCGTTTCGGGCGGCAAGGTGACGGCTAAGATCATCTGGAGCAGCAAAAACTACGATTACATGAAGGTGAACGACGAAAAGTACGATGCTGTGATCGAAAATGAGCACTCCACGTTTGAAATTCCGGTTGCGGGCTTTGACTGGGCGATGCCGGTCGTAGCCGACACTACCGCAATGAGTGAGCCGCACGAGATCGAGTACACGCTGCGTTTTGACTCTGCGTCCATCGCTCCGGCAGCAAAATGAGAAGAATTACAGCATGGTGCCTGAGTGTGGCACTGCTGCTCGGCGGTCTGTCCGGCTGCGGAACTGCCCGGCAATCGACCGCACAGACGCAGGCGGCGGTCTCGTGGAGCGACATGCAGCCGACCGACAGCGTGGATTTGGAGTATGCCGAGTGTTTTTCGGTCGATCACTATGACGGCGGCTATTCGCTCATTACCGTGAAGGACGACGCACGTTATCTGGTCGTTCGGAAAACGCGTCCGTGCCGGACGGTCTGGACGCAGATATCGTGGTGCTGCAGCAGCCGCTGGACAGCATTTATCTGGTCTCCTCGAGTGTCATGGACCAGTTCGTTGCACTGGATGCGCTGGACAGTATTGCACTGTCCGGCACCAGGCAGGACGGCTGGTACATCGACGAAGCCAAGCAGGCGATGGCGGACGGCAAGATCACCTATGCGGGCAAGTACAGCGCGCCGGATTACGAGACCATCTACTCCGCTGACTGCAATCTTGCTATTGAGAATACTATGATCTACCATACGCCCGAGGTCAAGGAGCAGCTCGAAAAGCTGGGTATTCCGGTGTTTGTCGAGCGTTCCAGCTACGAGCCGCACGCACTCGGCCGCATGGAGTGGATCAAGGTGTACGGTACGCTGCTCGGCTGCGAGGACAAGGCGGAAAAGCTGTTTGCGGATAAGGTGGACGGCATTGTGGATATCCTGCAGAAGCCGGCAGCCGGCAAGACGGTTTCGTTCTTTTTACATCACGTCGAACGGTGCGGCAAATGTTCGCAAATCCACGGATTATATCGCGGAAATGATCAGTCTGGCAGGAGGAAAATATATTTTTGACGATCTGACAGACGATACGGCAAAGTCCACCGTCAACATGCAGATGGAGAGCTTTGACGCCGGAGCCAAGGACGCGGACGTGATGATCTACAACGCCACTATCGACAGTGAGCTGCAGACGCTTGACCAGCTGCTGGAAAAAAGCCCGCTGCTTGCGGACTTCAAGGCCGTGAAAACCGGCAATGTGTGGTGTACGGAGAAGAACCTGTACCAGTCCACAATGGAACTGGACGAGCTGATCCGCGACTTCCATACCGTCATTGCAGACGGCGATCCGTCCACCCTGAAATACTTACACAAACTGTCCTGAAAGGAGAGGATTTCCCATGAAACCGCAGCCTAAAATGCGTTATGCGGGCGCGTTTGCCGTGCTTCTGGCACTGCTGGCCGTGCTGTTCGTGTGGAATGTCAACTCGGGCAGCCTGCACCTGTCCGTCCGAGAGGTCGCGCAGATTCTGCTGACGCACAGCGGCGACAATGCGGTCATCGTGTGGGAGATTCGCCTGCCGCGTATCTTCGCGGCCATCCTGCTCGGCGGTGCGCTGTCTGTCTCCGGCTTTCTGCTGCAGACCGTTTTTTTCGCCAACCCGATCGCGGGACCGTTCGTGCTGGGTATTTCCTCGGGTGCCAAGCTGACGGTCGCGCTGACGATGATAGGCGCGCTGTCCTGCGGGCGCGTGCTCGGCTCTGCCGTCATGATAACAGCCGCCTTTGCGGGAGCCATGCTCTCGATGGGCTTTGTGCTGCTCATCGCGCAGCGCGTGCGGCAGATGCCGCTGCTGGTTGTGAGCGGCGTGATGATTGGCTATATCTGCTCGGCGGTGACGGATTTCGTCATTACCTTTGCTGAGGATTCCAATATTGTCAACCTGCATAACTGGTCGATGGGCAGCTTTTCGGGCATTTCATGGGACAATATCCGCGTGATGACGCCGGTGGTGCTGGTGTCGCTCGTGTGCGTGTTCCTGCTGTCCAAGCCGATCAGCGCGTACCAGCTCGGCGAGGGGTATGCCCGCAGTATGGGCGTCAATATCGCCGCGTTCCGCGTGGTGCTGATCCTGCTGTCGAGCGTGCTCTCGGCGTGTGTAGCGGCGTTTGCCGGACCGATCTCGTTCGTCGGCATCGCGGTTCCGCATCTTGCGAAAAGCCTGTTCGGCACGGCAAAGCCGATCCTGATGATACCGGCGTGCTTTCTCGGCGGTGCGGGATTCTGCCTGCTGTGCGATCTCATCGCGCGGACGGTGTTTGCACCGACGGAGTTGAGTATCAGTACCGTAACCGCCTTGTTTGGCGCACCGGTCGTTATTTATATTATGGTTCACCGGAAGTCCTCCCGATGGTGAGTCTGCGTCCTCACGCAGAGGGAGTGGGAGCCAACCCTTGGCTTGAAACCAAAAGGATAGACACCAAGGTTTCTATCCTCTTGAAACTCCAGTTTCCTATTGTTAGATAGTCTGGCGCATACCAGAGACCGGCGACCGCTTCGAAAAGGGGAACGGCAGACGATTTTTCCTATCGTAGGGGGAGCGCAGTGTGCTCCCATGTCGTAACATATTCGCAGTGCCAGATTCCTTGCTGCTACACAGGCGGTTCAATCAGCGCAGGCGCGGCATGACAGTGCCGCGCAAGTCGTTAACCTGGGTATATAGACAGCACCTGCGGATTTATCGGTTTGATATAATCTATCTGCGCAGGTGTTGTCTGGAATAACGCAAAAAGAGTTGCGCGACACGGTTATGTCGCGCCTATCGTAGAGTAACCCGCATGTGTAGCAGTATGTTATCTGTGAACTGCGAAAAGGCGGAGAAAGGCACGAAAGAGTAACCCGACTGTCGTTCCTTGGCGAGTCTCAGCTATGCAAATTTCGCCGTGCTATCCCAAAAGGAAACGGGATTCATAAGGGTGGAAACCTTGGTGTCCACCCTTATGCCCCTCGCCGTGGGCACGGCGCCCCTGCCGGGAAGGCAAGATTCTCTTGCTTCGTAAGCAATCATGTTAAAGAAGAAGGTACAAAATGTCCCATCCTTTCGTCGAAACAAAAGAAATGACCGTCGGCTACCGTGGTGTGCCGCTCATCCGCGACATCGCCCTGCGTGTTCACCGCGGTGAGATTTTAACGCTCATCGGTCCGAACGGCTCGGGTAAATCGACCATCCTCAAAAGCCTCATCCGTCAGCTGGCGCTCATCGGCGGTACGGTATATCTGGATGGCAAATCGCTGCAGACTCTGCCTGAACGTGACCTTGCGCGCACGATGTCCGTGCTGCTCACCGAGCATGTGCGGCCGGAGCTGATGACCTGCTGGGATGTGGCGGCTGCAGGCCGCTATCCGTACACCGGACGGCTTGGTCTGCTCAGCGACGAGGACCGCGCCAAGGTGGACGAGGCGCTGGCGCTTGTCGGCGCGGATGAACTTGCCGACCGCGATTTTTCCTGCATCAGCGATGGACAGCGGCAGCGTGTGCTGCTGGCCCGCGCCATCTGCCAGGAGCCGGAGGTCATTGTGCTCGATGAACCCACCTCCTTCCTCGACATTCGCTACAAGCTGGAACTGCTGACCGTGCTCAAGCAGCTGGTGCGCGAAAAGCAGGTGGCGGTCATTCTCTCGCTGCACGAGATTGATCTGGCACAGAAGCTGTCCGACCGGCTCATCTGCGTTCACAACGGCAGAATTGAGCGCTGCGGCACGCCGGAGCAGGTATTCACCGGCGACTACATCCGCACCCTGTATGACCTCGAGCGCGGCACTTATAACGAGCAGTTCGGCAGTCTGGAACTCGAGCGGGTGACAGGCGAGCCGCGCGTGTTCGTTATCGGCGGCGGCGGAAGCGGAACGGCACTGTACCGCAGACTGCAGCGGCGCGGCATTCCGTTCGCGGCAGGCATTCTGCCGGAGAACGATGTAGAGCTGCCGACGGCTCGTGCTCTGGCGGTCGAGACCGTCACCGAGCGGGCGTACCAGCCGATCGGTGAGGACGCTTTTACGCGCGTGCGCAGGCGCTTGTACGGCAGTGCGGAAATGCGGTCTGCTGTCTGGATTTGTTCGGTCCGGTCAACGAAAAAAACCGCGTGCTGCGCGACTGGGCACAGCAGGAGGGGCTGCTGCGGAGCAAATCAGAGTTGGAAAATATTACATGATGATCGCCTGAAATGTTGCTCAAAAACGCAATGTTGTGGTAAAATAGCCAATAATGCCAATGGTGACAGGGAAGGTTCCGCCCGGTCACCGGTGAGAGCAACCACTTTGTCACAGGAAAGTGATAACATGGCAAGAAAGCAACAAAAACGACATAACAGAGGCAGCGATCGGCGGAAAACCGCCCATGCACATCGCAGTACGCGGCATATGCAGCCGGTAAGAACGCAGAAAACGGTCAGACGCCGTCTGCCCGAGGCGGAAGTGCGCCGCAGACAGCGGGCACGCCGTCGGCAGTTTGCGCTGCTCGGGCTGGCAGTCCTGCTCATTGTGCTTATTTTTTGCCTTTCGGCATTTGATCAGCACACCGCAGCAGAGCGGTGCGGACGGTGATACCGGCAATTCCGGCACGAGCGCGACCGAGGAGGTCAAGCAGGTAGCCAAGGCAGTGAATGTCTATCAGTCGGTTATGTATTATCAGCCGGTGGTGCAGAAATATGCCGAGCAGAACGGCATTCCGGAGTACACGGATGTACTGCTGGCCATTATGCAGGTGGAGAGCGGCGGCAAGCTGACCGACATCATGCAGTCCTCCGGCAGCGCCGGACTGCCGAACGATTCACTCGAGGAGGAGAGCTCGATCCGGCAGGGCTGCACCTATTTTGCACACCTGCTGAGCAAGGGCAAATCGCTGGACTGTGATCTGGACTGCATCATTCAGGCGTATAATTACGGCAGCGGTTTCCTCGATTACGCGGCTAAGTTCAACGGTGTGTACAGCACCGAGCTGGCTGAGAAATTCGCGGAGAAGCAGTCCGGCGGCAATACCATCCAGTATGATAACCCGATGGCAGTCCAGGAAAACGGCGGCTGGCGGTATGCCTACGGCAATATGTTCTATGCCCGTCTGGTTAAGCAGTATTTGATCGAGTGATCGTATTTTACGCTCTGTTTGGACAAAACTACTTGACAAACCGCCTGTAAAAAGCTATACTTATCCCACAGCTTAGAGTATTTAAACCGCAGGAAAAGGAGGAAATCACCGTGCGTGCAGTTCGAATGGAAATGTGCATGATGTGTGGTTCTGCTCGTTTTTCTGCGAAGCAGCCGTAAGGCTGAAACGCATAGGCGGGCCGCTTTTCATGCGGCTGATACAGAAAACGGGCGGAAAGCAGAAACCTGCTTTCCGCTTTTCTTTTGAAAATGTAAGGAGGAATGAATGTGGCACAGGATGTGATCGTCCGGATTCAGGGTCAGAACAAGACCTTTCGCGGCAGAGCCGGAACGGTAGTTGCGCTGAACGGTATCGACCTTGATATCTATCGCGGCGAGATTTTCGGCATTATCGGTCTTTCGGGCGCAGGCAAGTCCACACTGGTACGCTGTATCAACTTTTTTGGAGAAGCCCACCGAGGGCACGGTAACGGTGGATGGACAGGAGCTCGGCAGACTGAGCAAAAAACAGCTGCTCGAGGCTCGCCGGTCGATGGGTATGATCTTCCAGCAGTTCAACCTGCTGCAGCAGAGAACCGCACTGCAGAATATCTGTTTTCCGCTCGAGATTGCGGGAACGAGCAAAGCCGATGCGGAAAAGCGGGCGCGTGAGCTGCTTGAGATCGTCGGTCTGTCAGACCGTGCGGATAACTATCCGAGCCAGCTGTCCGGCGGTCAGCAGCAGCGTGTGGCGATTGCACGAGCACTTGCGACCAACCCGAAAATCCTGCTGTGCGACGAGGCGACAAGCGCACTCGACCCGACGACAACGCGGTCGATCCTCGCACTGCTTAAGGAGATCAACAAGACGCTCGGCATCACCATCATCGTTATCACGCATGAGATGGCAGTCATCGAGGAAATCTGCCAGAGAGTTGCGATCATTGATTCCAGCCGTATTGCCGAGGTCGGCACGGTGGACGAGGTGTTCACCCGACCGAAATCCGCAATGGCCAAGCAGCTTATCTATCCGGACGGCAAGCGCAATTCTCTTGCGACCGGCAAGCGGTACTGCCGCATTGTATTCGACGGCAATTCGTCGTTTGAGCCGGTGGTATCCAACATGGTGCTCGAGTGCAAGGCGCCGGTCAATATTATGTTCGCGGACACCAAGAACATCGATGGCAAGGCTTACGGTCAGATGATCCTGCAGCTTCCCGAGGACGAACGCGCAGCAAAACGCGCACTGGCGTACCTCGAAACCCAGAACGTACACGCAGAGGAGGTAGCCGATTATGCTTCCGTTTAATGTTTGGGCGCAGAGCCTTTGGGAAACCCTGTATATGGTCATTGTTTCGACCGTTATCTCGTATGCGCTCGGTCTGCCGCTCGGTCTGACGCTGGTTGTTACCGATAAGGGCGGCATCCGCCCGATTCCGGTACTCAACACCGTGCTGGGCGTGGTTGTCAATATTCTGCGCTCTGTCCCGTTCCTGATTCTTGCCGTTATGATTACGCCGATTACGCGCGCGATCGTCGGCAAGGCCATCGGCACCACTGCGATGATCGTGCCGCTGACCATGGCGGCCGCCCCCTATGTGGCGCGCATGGTAGAATCCTCCATCAAGGAGGTGCCGTTTGGCGTGATCGAAGCCGCACAGTCCATGGGTGCAAGTCCGTGGCAGATCGTGTGGAAGGTGCTCGTGCCGGAGGCAAAGCCGTCCCTGATGGTCGGCGGCGCGATTTCGGTCGTTACCATCCTCGGCTATTCCGCAATGGCAGGCTTTATCGGTGGCGGCGGTCTGGGTACCGTAGCCGTAAACTACGGCTATAACCGCTATAATTTCCCGATCATGCTGGTAGCGGTTATCATTATCGTTATCGTTGTTCAGATTTTCCAGGAGGTCGGCATGCGTCTTGCACACCATCTGGATAAGAGAAACAGATAATCGTTTTTCATTCTCAATTTTATTTTGTTATCATTAAAAATGATATATATCAGAAAAGGAGCGAATTCCCATGAAGAAGACAATCGCAGCAATCCTGGCAGGCGCCCTGTGCCTGACCGCCCTGACCGCTTGCGGCGGCAGCAAGACCGACAGCTCTGCAGCTGACAGCAGCAGCGCAGCAGCAGGCGACGACAAGACGATCACCGTTGGCGCTACCCCCGACTCCGCACGCTGAAATCCTGAATGCGGCAAAGGACGCACTCAAGGCTGAGGGCTACACCCTGAATGTTGTTGAGTTCACCGACTATGTGCAGCCGAACACCGCACTGGTTGACGGTGATCTGGATGCAAACTACTTCCAGCACACTCCGTACCTGAACAACTTCAACAAGGAGAACGGCACGGATCTGGCTGCTGCATTCGATATGCACTACGAGCCGTTCGGCATTTACGCCGGTAAGACCGCTTCCATCGAGGAGCTGAAGGACGGCGCTTCCATTGCCATCCCGAACGACGGCTCCAACGAGACCCGCGCACTGCTTCTGCTGCAGGATGCCGGTCTGATCAAGCTGAAGGATGGCATTGACCCGACCTCCGACGCTACCAAGCTGGATATCACCGAGAACCCGAAGAACCTGGACATCCAGGAGATCGCTGCTGAGCAGCTGCCGCGTTCTCTGGCAGACGTTGACCTTGCTGTTATCAACGGCAACTATGCACTGCAGGCAGATCTGAACGCCGCTGAGGACTCCCCTCATCACCGAGAACCCGGACTACGCTAAGGTCTATGTAAACGTAGTTGCTTGCCGTTCCGGTGAGGAGAACAGCGATAAGATTCAGGCGCTGAAGAAGGTGCTGCAGAGCGACGACGTTAAGAAGTACGTTGACGAGACCTATAAAGGGTGCAGTCGTAACCGTATTCTAACTTCGATCACGACCACGCTCGTGATCGAGGAGGACATGCCGAGCAATAGCTCGGACATGTCTGGGGCGGGATTCTGCGCGTCCGCTTTGCGGGCACACAGAATCCCTTATTTGTATAAAATCCCACGCACATGTCGCGGGATTTTATGAAAAGAGGCGGCATAGACCGCCTTTTTCTATTATATGCGCGCTTACGCGCTGTCCGCTGCGGCGGAGCCAATGGCTCGGATTTCTGGACGAAATCCTGCCATGCGGGTGCGGCTTGCAAGCAAGCCGGAATAAAAAGAAAACCGAGGCGGATGCCTCGGTTTTTGTTTTGCCTGTTACTGTACATTCAGCGTAAACGCCGGATTTTCGGCGGCCGCGTCCGCCAGCACGCGGAGCACCAGCTCACCGTAATTGCCGAGATGCGCGACCAGCATCTCCGGGTGCCGCAGCGTGAGCCGCGCCGCCGGATAGGCGGTCAGCAGGTCGTACAGCGCGTCCAGATTGCGGCCGTAGTCGGAAGGAAAGCCGCACACCTTGGTCAGCACATTGTGCAGCTGCTCGCGCGTGTACAGCGTTTCCGCGTCCAAAAGCAGTTCTTTCATTCTCATTCCCCCAAAATTGAATTATTGTAAAAGCTATTCTGTGATTTCCTCAAAACTCTCGTAATGGTCAGCGGTGTAGTAGATTCGGCCGTCGTCCGCGTAGACCAGCCGTTCCGCGCCGCGCTTGTCGGCTCCGCGGGTGTTGAGGTCGCACTCGTGATAGCTGCCGTCCGGCAGGGTGCCTTCGTAGTTGCCGAACCGGTCGCCGCCGATCGAGCAGCCGGGTGCATACGGCTCGAGCGAGCCGCCCTGCCAGCCGAGTGCCTGCGCCTGCTTTTTTCGTGATGTAGTTGGAGGGTAAGTGTCCGTATTCGGTCAGATAGGCGGAAACCTCGTCCTTGCTGTCGTACTGCCCATCCTCGGTGACGGAAACAGCGGAAGCGCTGTCCGAGGTGATGATGGCGGTCGGTCCGTCCTCACCGCCGATGATGCCGATTTGACCGGCGCAGCCGGTCAGTGTGCCGAACGCCAGCAGCAGGGACAGCCATAAAGCGGTTAATTTTTTCATATTCTGTTACTCCTTCGCCGTAGGATAGAACAGCACAAACAGATCGTGGTACAGATTGCGTCCGTCACCGCTCTTGATGGCGCGCAGCTTGCCGTTGACGAATACATAGCCGTCCGTATTCACGCCGATCGAGTTGCCGTTCTGGAAGGTCACGGTCAGGCGGTTGGCAGTCAGCTTGTTCTGGCTGGGCTTGATAAAGTGCGGATAGGCGGTGTAGGTTTGCTCGCTGAGCAGCTGTATGATAGCGGTTTTCTGGTTGTCATCGGTTTGCGGTACCTCCATGTCATTCTCGGTGAGGGTGATGGTGGATTGCGGTCCGGTTTCCGCGATGTCGGAAAAGTCCTGGCTGTAAACGTGGGTATAGATCAAACGTCCGGTGGCGAACAGCAGCAGAAGCAGCAGCGTGCCGCAGATGGCCAACACGAGCGAAACGGTTTTTCGCATGGAAAATTAACTCCTTTGGGTTTTATATAAAACAGGTTTTTGATTGTGAACGGTAGGGTTTTGCCTGAAATCAAGCGGGAAGCTGCGCTCTGCGGAGCGCGGGAGTTCGCCGCGCCCCGCGGCGGGGAGTGCGCTGACGCCGCGCGGGCGCAAAGAGGGTAGACACCTGCGGTTTCCACCCTCTTGTGAATCACCCCTTTCCCTTGGATAGTCTGGCGCAGATTGCCGACATGTGACCGCTGCGAAAAAGGGGAACGGCAGAGGATTTCTCCTACCGTGTTTTTTTAACCTATTCGCAGTGCCAGATACTGTTCTGCTACACAGGCGGTTTACTCTGAGCAGGCGCAACATAACAGTGTTGCGCAACTCGTTAGTCTGGAGTTTACGGACAGCACCTGCGAATGTAGGCGTTTGGTACAATTTATCTTCGTAGGTGCTGTCTATCATAACGCGCTATCGAATTGTGCGGCACTGTTATCCCCCAGGGGACCCTCTCTTGCCCTTTGGGCAATTCACCTTGTGCCGCACCCAGCGTAGAGTAGCCCGTATGTGTAGCAGTAATCTATCTGTGAACTGCGAATATGTTGCGAAACAAACGCTGAGGTAACCCGACTGCCGTTCCCTATTTTCGAAGCGGTCACATGTCGGCAATCTGCGCCGGATTAGGAAGCAAAGGGAAAGGTAGGAGTTCAAAGAGGAAGGAAAACCGCAGGTTGTCCTTCCTTTTTTGCCCCCGCGGCGGGTGCCTCGACGTTCCCGCCGCAGCGGCGGCGAATCCCCCGCTGAGGTTCAGCGGAAAACACTCCGCCCGGATAGGGCGAACCCGCCTGCGGCAGTTCGCGTGCCCCGCTCAGCCGGTGCAGAAAAATCCGTGCCGAATTGATAAATCAAACGCATCTTATTAAAGCATATCCTAAAAAAACAGCACTGTCAACGCAATAAAAATTACAAAATGTAAACAATTTGTATATGTCAGCGCACTTTGCGGGAATTTGTGCAATAAGGATTGACAACCGTCTTCTACTATTGTAGAATATAAGCAATAAAAGGTGTTTTACATTTGTAGAATAAAAGGAGGGTTAGACTATGCGAAACGACAAGCGATTGCCCGATGCGGAGCTGGAGGTCATGCAGACCATCTGGTCTCTGGGCACACAGGTCACGGCGGCCGAGGTGCAGCAGCACGCGGATAAGGACTGGAAAATGACCAGCGTGCTCACGTTCCTGTCCCGCTTGTGCGAGAAGGGATTTCTTTCCTGCACGAAGGAGGGACGGCAAAACCTGTACACGCCGCTCGTCAGCGAGGAGGACTACCGTCAGCGTGAGAGCGTCGGCTTTCTGCGCCGGTTGTGCGGCGGCTCGGTGAAGAATCTGGTCGCGAGCCTGTCGGATGCGGGCGCGCTGACCGAGCAGGACATCGACGAGCTGCGCGCGTTCCTCGACAGGCAGACGCACTAAGGAGGGGATCTTATGCTGCAATTCTCGGAAAAACTGCTCAACAACCTGATGCAGATCGGCCTGACCGTATCGCTGGCGGCGCTCGTGCCGCTCATTCTGCGGCGGCTGATGAAAAAGCGTTATCCGGCCCGTATGGTATGTGTGGTGTGGGCGATTCTCGCGCTGCGGCCGCTCATTCCGGTGCAGCTGACACTGCCGCAGGCGCCGGTGCAGGTCATGCCGCGCACCAGCTATGTGGTGCAGAGCGACCAGACGGCGTTTCGGCAGGCCGGACTTCCTGTTATGCAAACGCCAACCCGATGGGTGACGGGCACGCAGGCGCAAACGCTCAGCGCGGCAGACACCGGCACGGTCAAGACCGTGGATATTACCGACATTCTGCTGACGCTGTGGCTGGCAGGCGTGATTGCCTGCGTACTCTGGCAGGGGATTGGCTATTACCGGCTGATACGCAGCCTGAAAGGTAAGTCCCGTTCGGTCGAACGCGCGGATCTGCACACGATTTTGCAGGAGCAGTGCGCCGACCTGGTTATTGACCGGGAAATCCCGCTGCGGGTATCCTCGGCGGCGGACTGCCCGATGCTGGCCGGATTTATCCATCCGACGCTGTATTTGCCGGATGAGCGCATTTCCCGGACGGATGCGGCGTTCATTTTCCGCCACGAGCTGACGCATTACAAGCACGGCGATCTGTGGCTCAAGCTGCTGCTTCTGGCGGCACGCTGCCTGCACTGGTTCAATCCGCTGGTGCATCTGATCGCGCGATTCGCGCAGGAGGACATTGAGGCGGCGTGCGACGACGCGGTTGTTCGCGGACACGACGGCGCGTACCGCAGAGCCTATGGCGAGACCATCCTGCGGTCGGCTATCGCGCAGTCGCAAAAGAGAAAGGCGTTAGTGTCCTGCTTCGGTGATGACAAAAAAAGACACTCATGCGCCGGTTTGAGGGACTGTTTGACAAGTCGGTCAAAAAACGCGGGGTCGCGCTCGTTGTGATGATCGCGCTGCTGGTCGGCTCGCTCGGCTGCGTGGTTGCGGTGGGGAGAAGAAGCCCAATCAGACCACCGAGGAACGCGCATTGATGATGGCAAACACATTCGCGCAGGCGTATGTGGACGAAGATACCGAAGCGTTCAACAAATACCTTGTGCCGAACAGTGAAAACTTAGTCGATAATTTCACAACCGGCGCGGCCGTATACAAGCGCTATGTGACCAAGTACGAACCGGAAACACAGACAGCCCTCATCGTTTACGAATACGAGTATGACGCCGCGCGCATGGCGGCGCAGGGGATGCAGGCGAACGGCATTACGCCGGGTCTGCCGTACCGCGAAGCGCAGCGGCTGTATTTCACCGGTAAGGGCGATAAAATGCTGATTTCTGAAGCGATTTGGGAAGCCGACTCGGACCTGACAAGCTCCACCGGTGATGATAGTGGTCTGGTAAACTCGCTGGAGCACTTCAAGCTGCTGTACGAAAACGATCTTGGTCTGCCGGATTTCGTTTCGGCGGATAACAAGGCGGTAATCGGCAACAGCGATCCTGTGTCCGCGGCAGAGGTTCTACTCGGCATTGCTCCGGCGGTCAGTCAGGTGGAAGGCAGCAACCAAGATGCCGCACCGTACAACGACATCCGCAAGGTGACATTCACGTTTAAGGATAACAGCAAGGTTGTTGTCACCATGATAAACCAGTTCGGTCAGGGCTGGCTGCCGCAGGACTGGACGGACGGCAGCGGCGTTCGTTCCCGCACGGCGGCGGATCTCGCGCAGCAGTACGCACGCGCAGTTCTGCACAAGAGCGCACAGTATATCTTCCCGATTTTGACGCCGGACGGTCAGAAAGACCTTATCGCGCAGCAGATGGCTATGACCGGCGGCGAGCAGTGGACGTGGAAATACGGTCCGTCCTCGCCGTCTGCAACGGATTTCGTGCTTGTACCCACCGATGACGAAAGCAGCTACTGCGTTGTATTCCGTCTGTCTGGCAGCGGCGTGAATGATGCGCGCTCGGCGTACACCGTGCAGACCATCCGCGAGAACAAAACAGCTCGGTGGTTGGCGATATCCGCGAACTCAGTACGGACGGCATGACGCAGAGCGAATTGTTCCGGACGTACTATGCGACCGGTCTGTCGTGGCCGGATTTGCCTGATGAAGTCGGTAATTTCAGTGGCAAAGACCGCTTGAACGCGGAAGAAGCCGCTAAGGACGCGTTCTACTACTTCGGCAGCAATCTGGAGCAGGACATGAGCGACTGGGAAACCCCGTGGATCAGCAGCACGGAACTCGACTGGCAGGTCACCTCTACGGACGGCTATCAGAGCAAAATCGTGCAGCTGAACTTTGCTGACGGCAGTGAACCGGTCAAAATCCAGATGGTGCAGAATGATTCTGGTTACTGGAAACCGATCGGCATGGTGGATTCTGTTACCGCCAAGAGCAGAGAACAGGAACTGGGCGTCGGTGTGGATGCGCGTTCTGCGATGGCACGCGGAAAAATGCCGAATCTGGCTGTCGGTGATAAAATCACCTTCACATTTGAGACCGAGCCTGTCGGCGGTGTGCAGCTCACCAATCGGCTGGTGAACTGGGAGGGCGGCTCGAAGTTCGGTGTGATCGACGAGCAGATCACGCTGCAGAAATCCGGCGATGGCTGGGTCTATACCGTGCCGACAAGTCTTGGCGAAATGCTCTCGAGTACCATCAGCTATCCGTTCTACCATGCTGTCACGCTGGAATACACGGACGCAAGCCATATTCAGCATAAGGCAACCGCGGTGTATACAAGCGGGAGCGACAGTGCGGACGAGAACGAGGACAGCGATATTACCTCAACGGATTACTACAACGATTCGCTGAATTACAGCCTCAAGCTGCCGCAGTCCTTCGTTGATAACGGCTACGCCAAGCGCAATCCGGAGGACAACAGTATCCTGTTCGGCATGAAGAATGCCATGGGCGATGACAGCCGCGACCCGACCGAGGACGGTGTAATTATGACATTACGTGCGGATGCGACTGCCGTTTTGCACAGCGCATACTGCGAAAACTGGACGAAAAAACTATCCGTCTCCGGTCAAGCAGCTTGCCGAAAAGGACGGTTTGACCTATTATCTGGCGCATGTGTCCGATGTGCAGTATGACCCGTCCAATCAGGAGATTGCTGCAAAGTACAAAGGAAATGTTCACTGCCGCGCAGAATATCCCTGCGGATGATTTTGTACTCGACGACTTGACGGATAAGGACGGTACTGTTCGCCGTGCACAGCTGCTGACAAGTCTCGGTGCACATTATGCGGTACTGCATATGGGCGCACAGCATGACCAGCCGTATCAGGTTGCCGTTAATACGGATAATAATTCCTGTGAGGTCTATGTCAGCCGTATCGACTGGACAACCGAAGCACAGTATAAGGTCTATGCCGCTGATAGGGTGACTTTCGAGGATATTACCAATACCGAACCGACAACAGTGGAGCATCTGGCCGATTCTACACAGGGTTTGACCGCAGAGCAGTTTGATTTGCTGTGCAGTAGACTCGAGTTTACGCTTTACTCCGACAGTGAGCAGAAAACGATACAGCAAACCCTGCAAAGCGACCAGACCCCCGAACAGGGAGCACGAGCTTTCCTCGGCCTGAACGATAAATACGGCAGGTTCGACAGCGATTCCGAGCAGATTTACGGCGAAAATAACGAATTTGCGTCAATAACTTATCGGTTTACCGACCCGAATACCGGTAAAGAAAACGGCAAATACGTCAAGCTGACCATGCACAAGGCAACAGCCGACAGCAGTCTGCCCGCACTGTGGATGCCGTATAGCTACGAGTTATTCACGGCTTAATCCAACGGTGCCGTGCACAATAACGTGCAAACGAGTTGCGCGACACGGGTATCCCCCAGGGGACCTTCTCTTGCCCTTCGGGCAATTCACCTTGTGTCGCGCCTGCGTAGACTAAACCGTATGTGTAGCAGCAGAGTATCTGATACTGCGTAAAGGTAGAGAAATGGGCGGACACATTGGTCGCCCCTACGGAAGAATAAAATATGGCCGTTTCTCTGGCGAGTCTCAGTTCTATGACAGGCAGACGCTAAGAGGAAGCGGGGGAGATTCACAAGAGGGGTGGAAACCATAGGTGTCCATCCCTCTTGTGCCCCTCGCCGTGGGTACGGTGCCCCTGCCGGGCAGGCAAGTTAGGTTCGCTTCTCAAGCAGCAACCTCCTGTTCAACAAAAATTGAAAACCCATGATTTTGTTCACACAACGAACAAACACCGGCGGTATACTTGCGGTATTATAAGAATGTAAGGTGGAATTATATTGTCTACTATTTTAATCGCAGACGATGAGGCGCGTATCCGTCGTCTGGTCAGCGACTTTCTCAAGCGGGACGGTCATACCATCGTCGAGGCCGCCGATGGCAAGGAAGCGCTGAATATTCTGGAGAACCGCCGTCCGGGACTGGATATGGCCATTCTGGACGTGATGATGCCGGGGATGGACGGCTTTGAAGTCCTGCGGGAGCTGCGCGAGCAGGAGCACGGCGAAACCCACCTGCCGGTTATGCTGCTCACCGCCCGTGCCGAGGACGCGGATCAGGTGCGCGGCCTGGAAGGTGGTGCGGACGATTACGTTACCAAGCCGTTTTCGCCGATCGTGCTGGCGGCCCGCGTGCGCACACTGCTCAAACGAGAAGGCCGCGCCGGTGCACCGCTCGAACAGCTCGGCAAGCTGTCGGTCAATGAGCTGCGCCGTGAGGTCATGGTGGAGAACAAGCAGATCGACCTGACCCCCCAAGGAGTACGAGTTGCTCATCTACTTTAAGAACAACCGCGCGATTGCGCTGTCGCGCGAGCGCATCCTCAATGCTGTCTGGGGTTACGACTACTTCGGCGACCTGCGTACCGTGGATACGCACGTCAAAAAGCTGCGCGCCAAGCTCGGGGAGTGCGGCACCATGATCGAAACCGTGCGCGGCTACGGTTACCGCTTTGAGGTATGAAGCTGAAGCATCGGTCAATCCGGTTTAAGTTTTTTGCCGCGATCAGCATTATCGCGCTGGTGTTTATCGGTATTCTGGTGCTGCTCAACGTGTTTTTTTATCAGGATTACTATATGATGACACACCGAAGCGAGCTGCGTGATGCCTACGGCAGCATCTGCACCAGCTACGCGAGTGATTCCTCGGATGTTGCCGCGCTGCTGGACAGCTATGAGAGCCGCAGTGCCATTCGTCTGGCGGTGGTGACCGATAACGGCGATGTGATTACCTCGTCTGCCATGCAGGAGGGTGACGTAGGGTTTGATTTTGGGCACATGGAGCAAAAGTTCCGCAGCTTTGCGGTGCTGGCGTCCGTGGTCCAGAATCGTGACTGGGTAGATTTGGGTAAAAACGAATACCGCTTTATGACGATCAGTCTGCGCGATAATGACCAGTATTTGTGTCTGATCGGCGTGCTGAATGCGGAACACGGTGAATATCTGATCGCATATATGCCCTATGCGTATATCGAACAGAATTCTTCGCTGAATCTGGTGTTTCTGCTGATTGCCGGCGGCTGTGCGCTGCTGATTTGTCTGGGGTGCGGCTATGTTATCTCGCGTCAGTTTACGCGCCCGCTTATTCAAATGGCGGGACTGGCCGACCGAATGAGTGAGCTGGATTTCTCTATGCAGTACACCGGCAAGGAGGACGGCGATGAGATTGACCAGCTGGGACAGTCGCTCAACCGTCTGTCTGCGTATTTGGAGCAGGCGATCGGTGAGCTGAAGGAGTCCAATGATCAGCTGGCGCAGGAGATCGAGGAGAAGGAGCGTATCGACAATATGCGGCAGGAGTTTATCGTCAACGTGTCGCATGAGCTGAAAACGCCGATTGCGCTCATTCAGGGCTATGCCGAGGGCCTGACGGCTGGCGTGGCCGATGACCCCGAGGACCGCAAGTTCTACTGCGACACCATCGCCGATGAGGCCGACCACATGAACAAACTGGTCATGCAGCTGCTCAGTCTTTCACGGCTGGAGCTGGGTGCAGAGCAGACGTTCGACGAGGATATTGATCTGCATGCACTTTGTGCGGAAGCGGTGCGCAAAACCGCTGTTTTGTGTGAAAATCGAGGTTTGACCGTGGAATATGGGAACACGCATATTACGGTCCGCACGGACGGCGATCTGCTCGATCAGGTGCTGATGAATTACCTGTCCAACGCCATCCGCTACACGCCCGAGGGCAAGCACATTGAGATTTCGGCGGCAAGAACCGGAAACAGCGTGCGCCTGTCCGTGTTCAATGAAGGTGAAGGTCTGCCGGAGGAGGAGCTGCCGAAGATCTGGGAGAAATTCTACCGCACCGATCGCGCCCGCACCCGAGAGGCCGGCGGCACCGGCATCGGTCTGTCGCTTGTCCGCGCCATCGCGGATACCCTGTAACGGCGCCTGCGGCGCGGAGAACGTCGAAGGCGGTATCTGCTTCTGGTTTGAACTGCCGGATCTGCTGCCCGCAGAGGACAGCGAGATAAAAGACTGAATTTGTCGAATAGAAAATTGAAAATCATGCTTGACAACTGCTCTATCCTATGGTATAGTATATAAGCACTCTGAGAGAGAGTTGCGATAAAATCTATATCGCGGGGTAGAGCAGTTGGTAGCTCGTCGGGCTCATAACCCGGAGGCCGCAGGTTCAAGTCCTGTCCCCCGCAACCATGTTTAACCGCTGATTTCGTAAGAAATCAGCGGTTTTTTGTATTTTTCAGAGAACTTAGAAAACCTCCGGGAAGGTGACCCCGAAAGTGGAAAGTCGTATGGAAAGGCAGTGGTATCAAAAAAATGCACAACGTGAAGGTGCTTTTTTTGATACCTGAAATCAAAATTCTGAGTATACTTTGAGCAGCAGGCGAAAAACGTCAAGGAGATATAAAAGCAATGAATGCATCAACACCTGCATAACTTTCGATTTCAATGGCAGCAGTGAGGTAACGTCAAAGACCATGACTGTCATCTATGAGGCGCTTGCTCTGAACCTTATGCCGACACGGTGAGGCAGTCTTTGTCGGTTGGTATGATGCCGGTGATGGCGACAGCAATGAAAAAGCACCAACGATTATAACAAGGCGGAGAATTGTACACTGTATGCATAGGTGGCGCGAATGCGATCATGGCAGTAGCACTGCTCGATTGCGCACGGCACAGCATGGTCCTGCGGATGCAGGCTGGGCAGCCCAGAAGAAAACGCCCCCGTAAAGCCCTGGCTCAAATGCAGGAACTTTTCAGAGGCGTCAAGGTCGGGCGCAAGGCGCACCGCCTGGCAGAGCTTATCAAAGAGATACACGAACAGCAGATACGGGAGGTTGGGGAGCAGCTTTTTCTTCCAGTCAACCGTCATAATTCCACACCCCGGTCTTTGGTTTTGACCTTCTCCCGCTGGCGGTGCTGGGCTTTGGCCTGCTGCTTCGCCTGATCCAGCTCCTTGCGGATAGAAGGCTTTTTCTCTTTTTCCAGGTTCTTTGCGGAGAACTCCCGGAAGGCCGCCGTGATGACGTCGGCATCCCGGCCCTTGAAGAACACCAGGTAGCGGGGTATCTCTCCGCTGGTGTCCTTTTTCAGTGCGAAGTCAATGCCGTACTTCTTGGCGGTGGCAGAAAAGGCCTGGATATTCTGGTCGGTGATCTCGATGTTGGAAACGCCGGTATTGTGCTTCATCAACTGCCGGAGGGTCTGCTTGCCGTGGTGCAGCTTGGTCTTGTGGCCGGTCACGCCCTTCTGCATCTCGTCCAGCACTTTTTTCATGGCCTGTTGCAGCATCCCGGCGGAGAGCTTGGTGGCCTCCACACAGAGAGCAACGGTGCGCTGGGTGACTTCTTCCTGCATAGCCTATCATCTCCTTTCTCCGCTGCCGTACAGGTCGTGGTTCACCAGGGACGCATAGTAGCTGTCAATGGTGGCCGGGGCGTTATACAGGGCAGCCAGCAGATATTTCTTGATGTTGCGGACATAGGTGGTGTTGTCCCGCATCCGGTCCAGCACATACTCGATGTGGGAACTGTTCAGCTTCAGGAAGCGGGATTTGACCACCTCCGCCGGATAGTCGTCCCCGGCAATGCGGATTGTTTCCCTGCGGGAACAGACGGTGTCCACCATGAACTCCACCAATTCATTCAGCATATCTCGGTCCAGCCGGTCATCCCGGCATAGATAGTCATACTCGATATTCTCCAAAATGAGTTCCCGATAGCTCTCTCGCTCCCGCATCCAGTCCCGTTCGGTCCGGTTGGCCCCTGCGGGGGGGATTGAATGGATAGGATTTGATCCTTCCGTACTTGGTGAATCAGTATTTTGTTCTTCAGGATTTCTTTTTTCTTTATTTAATTGCGGCCGGTTTTCCAGACATGGGTTATCCATATCCGGGTTTTCCGTATCTGGACAAGCCGTATCCGGCTCGTCCTCACACGGCTGATCCGTATCCGGGGGATGGGGCGTCTCGTAGATGACATACTCCACATCCACGATCTTGCCTTTGCTGTCCCGGAGCCGATTGCGGACTATGTATCCGGCCCGTTCCAGCTCCTTCAGGGCGGAACCGATGCTGTCCGTACCCTCCTTGCAGATTTTAGCCAGGCCTCTGGTGGTGTAGTTCCAGTCCTCCGGCAAGGACAGCATCATGGAGAGCAGCCCTTTGGATTTCAGCGACAGCCCCGCATTCCGCAGGTGGTGGTTGGACATTACCGTATAGTCGCGGTTTTTTCAATGCGAAATACCGCCATGTTATCACCTCCCTTTGGCGGTCTGAAAAGTGTTGGTTTTTGGGGAAAGGTGGCCTCTATGCCGCCTGGACACCCCGGAGGGGAAAACCTATGGGCGGTGGTCTTTCGGCTGATTGTGGATAAATTACATGGGATTTTTGTCTCCATTCAAAACAAATAAAACTACAATGCAGCGTGATTTGGCTATATAAATGCACCGCAGAAACTCTGCGGTGTTGCAATAATAATTAACTGTAACCTCATTTTCAAATCGCTCATTGCTGAAGCTAGTAAAGCATGGTATAATTGAATTATGTCAGATGTATACACAAATTCGCAGTAATACTAACTAAAAAAGTTATGAGGTATTTTATGAAACGAATTTGGATTAATAAAAAATACATTTCTTCAATAGCGACGACGATTATTGGCGGTATTTACGCTTTTTTCGGTTTTATTGGAAATTTTGTATCATTAGATGGGGTTTTGCCCCAAGAATTGCCCTTTTATTCAAAGGTATTAATTAGTCTAGCAATTTTGGTTTTTTATGGATTGTCTGTTTTCTAATTGTTGGGTGTACATTATCACGCAGAAAAAAGGTTTGAGGTAATCTGCGGAAATAACGGCCATAAATTATATGTCCAATATGGAGATTTATTTGATGCGAATGAAGTGCTCAATCCATGTGAACGAAGGAATATAATAATTCCTGTAAATAGATGCTTTGACACTATAGTTGATAATCATTTAGTTTCAGAGCAAACGCTTCATGGAATTGCTTTTAAACAACTATATAGTTCTGGCAGATATACAGAGCAGTCCTTAAATGCAGCAATACAACGGCAGTTGTCTAATCAGCCTTATCAAGATATCGATATAATCGATAAACCCGAAGGGAACCTTAGACGGTACCCAGTCGGAACAATTGCCGATATTCCTAGCGATGAAACCACGCACCTATTCCTTTGGGCGTTAAGTACCTTTAATAGAGAGTTGAAAGCTCAAACATCTATGCAAGACTATGCACTAGCAGTACAAAAAATTAATTGAAGCATGTAATAGTGAGTCTGAAGGTTTCCCTATTTTAATTCCACTAGTAGGGACAGGCCTTTCGAGAACAAAAAAAGACCAGAAAGATGTGCTTTCATACTTGGTACAAGCATTTAAATTGAATAAAAGTGAATTAAATTGTGATATTCATATCATTGTTCGTGAAACTATTAAAAGTGATATACCCATAATGAATTTGAAATAAAAATTACTAAATTTTAGGAGGTACCTCAAAATGTACAGAACTAGAACCTATATTGCTGCAGATTGGGATGGCGATATTGATGCTGTAAATGCATTACACAATTGGAACAACGGAAAAAATGGAGTCTGTCGTTTACAGATGCACATGATTTGACCAAATCAAGTGATAGCAGTCTAAATTGTAGCATTAAGGCTTCTCTTTCTATTAAGAATGGATGCCTCTAAGACCTTTGTTCTTATCGTCGGAAAAGATACTAAGAGTCGCAAAGCAGGCGAATGCACATACTGCAACAACTATAAAGGCGGAAAGTGTTTAACGGGACATACAATAAATAATGACAGTTTTATTGAGTACGAATGTAAAAAAAAAGCAGTTAGGGACAGAGATAAGTTGAAAATTATTGTTTTATATAATGCTGCAACAGTAGATAAGAGCAAATGCCCAGATGCAATTAAATCTTATGGCCAACATGTCGCAATGCAGAAAATGGGAAATGGAACCCATGTTTGGGATTATCAGGCCGTTAAAAATGCATTGGAAGCATAACATATTATGAGCAATGGCGATAGTCCATATTCTGTTGTGGTTTTTTCTTGATTGAACAATTGACCACTGCAGGTGAACAGCCTGCGGCGGTCCAATATTCTTATTTCGTTTCGTCGTCCAGCCCTTCCGCCTTCAGCTAATCCTCAAAGGACTTCCTGGAAATGCGGATCATGTTGCCGATGCGGATCGTCTTGAACAATCCAGAGTTGGCGAGTTTATAGGCCGTAGCATGGCCGATACCGAGAATGGCTGCGATGTCATTCACGGTGTATGTTCTGCTTTGGGGCATCCCTTTTCGTTGGTGCTCATAAGATTATCCTCCATCTGTGCTAACAGCATTTTGAAATGGCCCCTGGAAGCCCTCTGTCACAAGGGGTTCCTGCTAATACCATGCTAATACGACATTTGAAAAGTCGTTGTAAGGCAACATATTTCAGGGAATTTGTGCAAATTGACCTGCCTCCAGGCAGCACAATTTGCGAAGAAACAACACAGGAAGATATGATATGAACAATTTACGAAATGGTACGCCGTACTCCCGGAGCACAGTTTGTTGAGTCTGTGCTTCGGGATTGTTTTGCTGCAAAGCGGTTCGGAGTTAATCGTTTTAGGATCGGTTTGGGATACTGGTATGCATAAAGGCAGAACAAGAGTAGAACAAAGTAGAACAAAGGTAGAAAAAGTTGGAATCAAAGAGGGATTGTCAAGAGAATCTTACGAGTGTATAATAATAGTATCGAAAAGTGGGTAAAGTAGCTCTGCTGCCGCAAAAGATGCGATAGTGGAGCTTTTTGTATATCAAAAAAGTCAATAGTAAGACCAATAAGAGAATGGCTTATTGGTCTTTTTTTATACCCTTTTTTCGAGAGTATATACACGAAAAGAGTGAGAATCGTGGGGAGAAAATGCAAAAATTCGCCTAATGTGAAGGTGCATGGAGTACCTTTCCGTGTGACAGAAATGGGGATGACGACTAAAGGGCAGGCTAGATGCTATATCAGTATGAGGCAGCCAGATGGGAGTATACTGCATGGGGAAGGCGTAAGTAAACTGGTTACGGCAAAGAGTATGAAGGCTGAGGCTGTCATAAAAGCTGCAGAAAACATTATATGGAAGAATCGTGGACAGGTGCTTGAGTGGTTACGAGCTGGTCGACTGCAGAAAGCGACACCGACGCTGTTGCTTCTGGTGCTGCCGGAAGAAAGCGTAACAAGTATATATGGTAAGAACGATGAAAGGCGCAGAGAACTGGTGCGGTGTGCAGCGAAATTGCTTCCGCCATTGCCTGAGTTACAGGAAAAGATGGAAGCTGTAACTTTTCGTGCTGTAGAAAAAGTAGCAGTTAACAGAGGGGAAGACGATGCTTTAAAGCGAGCGCTGAACCGGCTGTATGATGAAGCGGTTGCGCAAGGAATCTTACAAGAAAATAATGTTAAAAAATTGCTCGTAACTATGCGCAGTGAGGGAGAAAAGGCAGACAAAAATATTAACCAGCGTGCCCTTAGTCTGGAAGAGATGCGGATACTGACGGCCTCATGTATAGAGGGAATGCGGACAGATGCAAAATACTCAGCTGTGCTGCTTCATCTGACCACAGGAGTAAAGACGGGAGAATTATGTGGATTAAATATTGACAATTTAATGCGGTATAAAGATGTGGTATATATCGAAATTGGTGCAAAATATGTACAAAAGCGTGGAAAAGTTGCGGAGTGGAAGCCATATGAGCGTGAAAGCGGAAAGGTACGCCGTATACCATGTACTCCTTTAGCACAAGCAGCGCTAAGTGTGCTTTTGAAGTCGCGGTTGGAAGCGGGTGCAAAGGTGGATGCTCCGCTGATTGTAGACGAAAATCGACGTCGGTGGGATGTCTTGAAGCTGCGCGCTTTTGAAAAAGAGCTGCTTCAAAAAGTAGTGCCAGAGTATGCGAAAATCTCGCGAACTGATCTAATCCGTACAAGTTTTGAACACTATTGCCGTGCTATATGCGGTATGACAGATGGTCAAGTGCAGAAGATATTGGGGTGTAAGGCAGGTCAGACGTACGAAGAGTGGTATGCGGACTACAATTCTAGGGTTGCGCTGATAACGCTATGTGCACAGCTTACAAGATTCCATAATTTGTTAGCGGAAAAGGGGGATAGATGGAAAGTGGCCATGCACCTACATCTGCGGGTGAAGCGTGGGGCAAGTGTCAAAATTCAAACTGAACATGGTGTCAAAATTGAAAAATATAGTAATATGTGAGCCGAGAGGCTCTTTTTTTTATGCTCTGCAGATAAGGACCTATTGTATCTTGCAATAGGTCCTTATGTTGCATAATGAAATTTGAGTTAATTATATTGACGTTTATTTACTAAAATGTCATTATATAAATATAAAGTAGCAGAATAAGGAGTGAAATAAATGGCATTTTTCACAACTCAGCGAAAAGAAACCGGTAGTTATAATACAAAGCGAACTAAGCCATGCCGCAGCAGACGCAAGGGCAAAATATATAACGAAAAAACGAAAAATGGTAAACTAACCGTTTGGGGTGCTTACGAGCGGGTAATTTTGGCTATACAGAATGCGCGCAAATGGGCTGACAGCACATGCAGGGCATATGATAGTGTTTTCTACCATTACATTGCTGAGATTTATAGTGACATTGAGTATGCTTCGCTGACAGAAGAAACGGCGGAGCAGATTTGGTCGTCTAAAATTGACATTTTTGAAGGCAGTGATGCACAGGATCAAAGAGCGCGGAGTATTTTCGTGAGCTTTGTGGAGCAGGCATGTCGAGCGGGACTTTCCTCGATGCGGTTCAGAGACTTGGCGCCATTTGTGATTCCGGAAGATCTTAGTCAGCTGACTACGGAGCAGCTGTTGGAGGTACGTAGAGCTGCTGATCGTTGCCAGTGGCGGCCGAAGTCGCTGACAATTGAAGCGGAAATTAAAATTTATAACGAGTTGATAAAGCGAGCATCGACACAGGGCGAGTGCATTGCTTTGCTGGTCATGCTTCTGCTGGGCTGCCGTACATCAGAAGCAGCGGGTTTGTCATTTGGAAATATTCGCAAAATGGCGGATGGTTTGTACTCTATAGAGCGACGAGAAGTGGAAGAGCAAAGCTCGAGGACCGTCAAAACCGGCAGTAAAACCGCAAGCGGTTACAGACTTTGCCGCTGCTGCCGCAGTTTTATGAGCTGCTGGAAGAGCGCAAGCGTATGGTGCAGGAGTACATGGAGAAAAACGGCTATACCGACTTAGATATTAATGACATGCCGCTTGCTTGTCAGGGTACGAATTTGCTGACACGGTGTACAGCAAAGGAAATGAACCGTATTTTTAAGGATATTTGCATTGATGCAGGTGTCGAAGAAGGCTTTTTCTTTGAAGCTGAGGCAATGATGGCTATTGATAAAGAGGCAGGAGCAGAGTACGAGAATGTGGTAGTAGCCTATATTCTGCGGCATCAAGCTGCAACGGAGCTGATAGCGACTGATGCTTCCGGGCTGCAATTTCTGTGTTGATGGGTCATAAAATTGAAGCCCCTAATGTAAAAGCATTTGACTATGCCAATGCAGATGGTCAGCGTTAACTGCTGCATATTTTAATGCAGCGTCCGTTATATCGGTACATTTGTGGTGCGACAGATATGGAGCAGATTACTCTTGAAAAAGGGCAATCGGCAGTATGCGGAGGATCGGCTCGTCTGGTCGCACAAGAGGACGAGGAGTTCGATCTTTATATCGACACACTGGAGCCATATGACACGATAAAGATTCAGCTTGAGGGCGGTGCCCGGTTGCTGAAGAAAGATGTGAGAAAGACGACTGCATTGCCGTATCAAAAAGACCGAGCGGACTTCGTATGGTGAATGCGGTGGATAAAATTGTGGCAGAGGCTCAAGAAAGCATAGCTGATGGAAAGCTGGCAGATAAGCCGGTTATGATCGCGCAGTGTGATGATCCTCTGAGCGAATTGCTGACTGTTGACGACTTACATATTGATTGGGAGCCGAAAATCGCTAATGGGAATGGAGAGTCGTTTGCAGATTCTTCGGAAGAAGTGAAGATGGCGGTTTGCGAAGATACATTGATTGCGGTTTTGCCGAGTGGTGTATTAAAAGAAGTGCCGAAAAAAGAATACATTTATAATCAGACCAAGAGGGCACGCCGTGATGAGAAGATTTTTGCGGATAAAACAATGGACAGCATTAAAGCAATATGGCCGTTTTCTCAATCTGCGGATAAAATTGTAATTAGCAGAGAGGGAACGGCATGGTATCTGCTGGCTGAGGTCAGTGCAGAAGAATTTTTACAGGCAGATGAGTGGGAAGAATGCCGTGGAACTTTGGCGGCGGGCGGTCTCATGATTCCATGTGAAAAGGATGCAGATTCGTTGATTTGTGGAGCGCAGAATGGCGATCTAGTACGCTTACCAGCAGAAAAACTGTGTGCATGGCAGGGGCGGCAACAGATCGTACGTATAGGCGAGGCACCTCTGGCAGCAGCTTGCTTCTGTATGGCTACTGATGATATTCTGTTGATTAGCGAAAAGGGACAGGCTCTTCGTACACATGTTTCGGATTTATACAGGCGCGTAGACATTGGCGGTGGCCTGACCAAAGGTATGCGTATGAAAACAGGTACAGACGATAGGCTGCGTTGCTGTTTGGTCTATCAACCGAAACGCAGCTTGACAGCCATTTCCCAGCAGAGAAAGCTGCTTGTGCTGCGTGTAGACGGAGAAGAAAAGGCTCAGCTCAGAGCGCAAGGCCATGTCGGAGAGGGCGTTTGCCTGGTGCATGTGGAAGGCTCAGACGGTGTGGCAGATGTGCTGTATGCAGATCAGGCAGTGTTACTGTTGTCAGACTCGGATATGCGCAATGCCGTGACATTAGTGTGCTGAGAGAGAAGGGACGCCGTGCAAAAGGCATTGAGGGCATGAAGCGCGGTCAGATTATAAGAGCGGTATGTGCGAAAGTTAAATAATAGGAAGGCGCAGCTTTGAGCAGGTATCTCAAAAGCTGCGCCTTTAGGCTTGTATGAATGTAGTTAGACTTGCTATTTTATAGTAAATATAAAAATAAAGCGAAGAAAAAGTTTGATATGTACCCAGAATTCTGGACACATGAAAAAATTGAATTAGGTGCACATGGATGCCTCTCTGAATTTTGTAGGAGGCATCCATTTTGTTTTCTCTTGGATTCTTTCGTTGTTGTAGTAATTTATGTAGCCGTCAACAGCCTTGGCAAATGTTTCAAAAGAGGAATACTCTTTTTCATGCCCGTAGAACATCTCGTTTTTCATCCGTCCAAAGAAGGTCTCCATGATGCAATTGTCGTAACAGTTGCCCTTCCTTGACATGGATTGAATGATTTTGTGATCTTTAAGTGCCTGCCTGAAGTACACGTGCTGGTACTGCCACCCTTGATCAGAGTGAAAGATCAGGCCATCTACAGAGGGAAACTTCGTAAAGGCGCCGGCCAACATTCTCTGGATCTGTGCCATATTGGCACTTTGAGATAAATCATAAGAAATGATTTCGTTTGTGTTCATGTCGAGTATGGGAGAGAGATAACACTTCCCCCACGAAAAACCGAACTGAGATACATCGGTAGTCCATTTTTGCATAGGAGCTGTCGTGCTGAAATCCCGGTCAAGGATATTCTCAGCAACCTTGCCGACCTCGCCCTTGTAGGAATGATACTTTTCCTTTGGGCGCTTTCCTGCCAACCCCATAGTATGCATAAGCCGTTGTACCCGCTTATGATTGACCTTGTGGCTGCGCTCTATCAGTTCCTGATATACTCTTCGCACACCGTAGCGGCCTTTATGCTGTGAGAAAACGTCCTTGATTTCATCTGCCAAGCAATGGTTTCGAACAGCAACTTGATCGGCCTTGCTCAACTCAAAATAATAGGTAGACCGTGCCATCTGCATAGATTTCAACAGATATTTCAATTGGTATCCTTTTTCACGCAGCTCTTTGATGATTGCTGCTTTCTCGCCTTGAGTTGCGCTGCGTGCCTCTCTTCTCTCAAGGCGATCTTCTTTTTTTATAACTTCATTCTCCGCCTTTATATACTCGTTTTCTGCCCGAAGCCGGATCAATTCTTCTCGTTCGGATTCATTCAGTGGCCTTTGCTTCTTCCTTTTTCATTTGGGGTACCCCTTTACTTGGACGACCTTTTTTCATTTCTACCAGGCCATTATACTCCCTTTGTTTTATAGTTTTGAACCCATTGATACAATAGTCTATCATACCGGCCTCGATTGCCACTGACACACAGGATTTTCCGGACATTACTTGGGATACTAGTTCCAGCCGTTCTTCTGGTGTCCAGTTCCTGTTGAAATTTTTGTGTTTCAGTGCTTCTGGACCGCGGCTATCCTCATAGTCTCACTTTATCCCGAAAGGATTTATCGCTAACACCTTCCGGCGTTTCTGGCCATTTTCCTTCTCGATACAGTTCTACACATTTCCTTTTGTACTCATATGTGTACCGCATAATAATACCCCCTCTACTGGGTGTCCAGTAAAGGGGGTACATATCAATCAGAATGTGCTCCGCTTTTTACATATACTTACCAATTTAATCTTTGACCGCATCTACTACAAAATGCCATATATTCACGTTCTATAGTAATTTTACAACGTGGACAAATTGAATATGATGAATACCGTCCGAACGAATAGAACGACATAGATTTTGTTACGTTCATGGGTATGCGATACTTTAACTCAAATATAAGCAAAAATATATTGAGACGGTTTACTCTCAGCCATAATATCTAAATTCGCTGGCAGAAGAGCCCGTTTCAAGTAAAGTACTACCATTGTAAGCATTCAGTTCTACATAGATGCGATACGAATATCCGCGGTCAACCGCCCAATGTTTAGTATCTACTGCCGCATAATGGGTATTTGAAGTAGCCGTCCATGTTTTGATAGTGGTCCATTTCTGGTTTTTCAACTGCTGAAGATGTAGTTTACAAACAGTTTTAGTTACTTGGGGTGATGCTGCACTGCCTGTACCATACACGGTTGCAATTCCCAAAGTCGAAATGCTGATGTCACCGCTTATAGATGAAACATATTTCCAACGTGGCTGCATGGCAGCATTGGAACAAGTAAATACTGCAATCATTACAAGAATGATTGCGATTGCCGATTTCATAAATCTTTTTTTCATAAGCTATCTCCTGTGTGTCGTTCTATATAAATAAACGAGTGCTTTATAGAAGGACTGACAAAATCTCAAAAATAATTCCCGCAGTATCAACTGCAGGAATTAACGGCTATATTTTAGGGATACTTTCAAATATCTGCACAACAACATCTTTGGAAATGTTACCCATAATCCAAAAGTAATGTCATCGATTACATATGTGGCTATAATACGATCTTGACGTTCGGATATAGTAACATCAGCACCATTGATTTGCAATTTTGTTACTTGTCCACCTTCGGTGTCTATTGATAGTAAGGAAGGATGCAAATCATGCATATCATAAGAGCTTCCGGTTCCATCTACAAATTGTATATAAATACTAGTATCGGATAGTTCCTGTATAGATTCCACACCAAATTCTTTAGGAGTATATGTTGGTAGATATTTGGTGAATTTCGATGATATCGATGAGGTTCCTTTATTAAATGCAAAGCTTGAGTTATCTTGATCTGAATAGAAGATGAAATTAATAATTGAAGTTCTGAATGCGTTAACGTTGAACATCATAGCAGCACAAACCAAAACAGCAACGAGAATCGCGATACGAATCCTGGAGCGCAATCCTCTTGGGAGGTATGGAGTAGATTGAGGTTTTTGATTCTTTCGAATCAATTTCTTCATTTGCTTTTCAAAAGTAGGGGAGAATTTATGGGCAGGGCTCCCTTCTGAACGTAGTTCTTCATCGGTTTTGAGTTCGATGTTATCGTCATCAGAAATTTGCGATATTGCGACACTAATGAGTTTATCGAAATCCTTATCGGATATTTTCACTGTAAGACACCTTCTTTCGTTAGAATTACTTTAAGTAACTTTTTGGCGCGACTGATGCGTTTGTGAACAGTATTAGTAGAAAGATTTAAAGCAATGCCGATTTCCTCGGTGGTATGATCATATAGGTAGCTTAATTTCAAGACATCTCTATATTTATCCGGTAACTCGCTGATAGCTTGAACAATTGCTTCAACGGTAATCCTGTCGACAATGATATCTTCGGGTCCGGATGAATTATCTGACAAATCCAGTGGTATTTCATAGACGGTATCGGTTGGATGTATACTCCGATAATAATCGATACAGATATTTCGAATAATCATTTTCAAGTAGCTACGATGCTTGTCTACAGGTATTTCAGCAATTCGATTGATATTCTTGGCAACTCGAATGTAGGCTTCGGCAACCATATCTTCGGCGTGCTGAACATCATGAAGAATGCCGTAAGCTATTTGAAACATACCTTGAGAATAGGTTCTGTAAAGAGATTCGAATAAGCATAATTTGGATTGGCGTTCGACTAATGCGAATGAAATCATGTGCAGGACTCCGTAAATTGTATTGATAATATATATTGTATCAGAAAATCGACAATTTGTCGAAAATACTTGGATGACTGCAAAGCCACATATTCAACAGGAGATAGTGTATGAAAGAGATAGCTGGGGGATTGGTTATGCGTGTTATGGTGTTAGCTTATATATCTATTCGAGCAGTGAAATTTCATCGAGAGGGAAAGTTACAATTCTTGAATGTTTATATTCATATATTGAGGATGCCACGCGTGATGGTCAAATAATGTGATATAAGTATATTTAAGATAAGCAGTGGATGAAATGGCTTTCTGCATATTGGAGTAAACATGTTTTTGTGGTAAAATATTAAAAGATTTTGAGATTATGATGTAATAAATTTTTGAATGGAAGAGTAAAAGTAAGTAATCTATGTGGCAGAGGAAAATAAGGAGATAACGAAATGATTAATAGTCTGAATATGGATTTAATGAAAGAACGGATATTCTGCTAGAGTTGATGACGGAGAAAAAGATTGATAAAGAGGAAAGAAGATTGGAAATATTATTTGTGATGCTTATAAATGGGAGGATATAGGATGACAGTTCTGTTAGCAGGCGGAGCGGGCTATATTGGATCACACACAACTGTACAGCTTTTTGATGAATGGATATGACGTAGTAATCGTGGATGATTACAGTAATAGCTGTCCGGAAGTCATCAATCGTATCAAAGAAATTGCTGGAAAGCAGGTTCGCACTTACGCGGTTGATATAAAAGATAAAGTTAAAGTACAGCAGATTTTCGCAGAAAACAATATTGACTGCGTTATTCACTTTGCAGGGCTGAAAGCGGTTGGCGAGTCGGTACAACAACCGCTAAAGTACTACCGTAATAACATCGACACCACGCTGACTCTGCTCGAATGTATGCAGGAGGCAGGCGTCAAGCAGTTTGTTTTCTCGTCTTCGGCAACGGTTTACGGCAAGGAGAATGCGATTCCATACATCGAGACGATGAAGCGCGGCAGCTGCTCCAATCCGTACGGCTGGACCAAGGTCTTGATGGAGGAGATTCTCGAGGACGCCGCAAAGGCTGATTCTGAATTGACCGTTGTTCTTTTACGCTACTTTAACCCGATTGGCGCACACGAATCCGGCCGTATGGGCGAGGATCCGCAAGGTATTCCAAACAATCTCATGCCGTATATCGCGCAGGTTGCCGTCGGCCGCCGCGATCATCTCACGATTTTCGGTAATGATTATCCGACACCGGACGGCACCTGCCGCCGTGATTATATCCACGTGATGGACCTCGCAGACGGTCATGTGAAAGCGGTCGAGTACGCCGCACAGCACAAGGGCGTTGAGGTATTCAACCTCGGCACTGGCACGCCGTACAGCGTGCTCGAGATCGTGCATGCATTTGAGAACGCAACTGGTGTTGCAATCAAGTATGAATTCGGTGTTCGCCGTGCAGGCGATTTGCCGGAGTTTTGGGCAAATGCCGATAAGGCCGCACAGGCGCTCGGTTGGAAGGCGGAACGCGATTTGACGGCGATGTGCAGAGATACCTGGTGCTGGCAAAGCGGAAACCCGAAGGGATATAAGAATAAGTAATGAAGGAATCGAGAACGAATGATAGCTATTGATATTTAGTGTTATTAACTGTTATTAACTGGCGTTTTTCACCAAAGGCTTGAGATGTGTTAGGGGTTAGTTATTGTGTTTTGGGTATTATAAATCATGATTTAGGAAATGGATTGAAGAGAAAAATGTCAGATGTTTCAAAAATAACGTTTGAATATCTCCCTGAAAGTCTTGTTGTTTCAAGGCAGATTTCATATAATAAATTTGGTTCTATAAAAGTAGCCCAAAGTTGAGTATATTAGTTATATGCGCATGAAACATAGTGACGCTTGGGAAAATATTCAATAACATTAAGAGTGCAAGAAAGTGTTACTTAGAGAAAATAATGGGTGTCTTGACGCAGTGTATAGATGTTCAAGAAGTAGATAAAGAAAGATATCTTAAGACACTAAATATCAAAATTGAGGATACATAGATGAAAGGCATTATTTTAGCAGGCGGTAGCGGTACGAGACTGTATCCGCTGACCATGGTAACGAGCAAGCAGCTTTTGCCGATTTACGATAAGCCGATGATTTATTATCCGCTTTCCACGCTGATGCTGGCTGGAATTCGGGATATACTAATCATCTCGACACCGACGGATCTGCCAAATTTCGAACGTCTGCTCGGTGACGGCAGTCATTACGGCATCAACCTGTCGTATAAGGTGCAGCCATCTCCGGATGGCCTTGCGCAGGCGTTCACGCTTGGCGAGGAGTTTATTGGTAATGAGCCGTGCGCGATGGTGCTCGGCGACAATATTTTCTATGGTGCAGGTCTGAGTGCCGGAGCGCTTTGGTATCGTGGAATTTGATGAGGCAGGCCACGTGATTTCTGTCGAAGAAAAGCCCAAGCAGCCGAAATCCAACTACGCAATCACCGGCCTGTACTTCTCTGACAAGCGCGTTGTGGAGCTGGCAAAGCAGGTCAAGCCGTCTGCACGCGGCGAGCTGGAAATTACCGATCTTAACCGTATGTACCTCGAGGACGGCACACCCAATGTACAGCTTCTCGGCCGCGGCTACGCATGGCTGGACACCGGCACGATGGACACGCTCGTTGAGGCAGCGGAGTTTGTGCAGGTTATCGAGCAAAGACAGGGCATCATGATTTCCGCACCCGAGGAAATCGCATATCGCCACGGCTGGATTACGCGCGAGGAACTGCTCAAATCGGCGGATACATACGGAAAATCTCCGTACGGTGAGCATTTACACCGCGTAGCAGACGGAAAAAATTCGATATTAAGAAGGTAAGGGCATGGAGATTATCAAAACGAAAATTGACGGCGTTGTCATCGTGGAACCTAAGGTGTTCGGCGACCATCGCGGTTTTTTTATGGAAAGCTGGTCCAAGCGCACATTTGAGGAGGCCGGTCTGCACTACGATTTCGTGCAGGACAACCACTCGTCCTCAACTGTGAAGGGCACGCTGCGCGGTATTCATTTCCAGCGCGGCGACAAGGCGCAAGCAAAGCTCGTGCGCTGCGCACGCGGCGCGGTGCTCGATGTTGCGGTTGACCTGCGTCCGTCCAGCCCGACTTATAAGCAGTGGGTTGCGGTCGAGCTGAGCGAGGAGAACAAGCGACAGCTGCTGATTCCCCGGGGCTTTGGTCACGGCTTTGTGACCCTGACGGACCATGTGGAATTTCTCTACAAGGCAGATAACTACTATGCGCCCGAGGCAGATGGCGGTATTCGCTGGAACGATCCGGAGCTTGGCATTGACTGGGGCGTAACTGACCCGGTTTTGTCCGAAAAGGATACGAAATCGCCGCTGTGACTGGCTTTGAGGACTGGTAATATGAAGATTTTAGTAACCGGCGGTGCCGGATTTATTGGCGGCAACTTTGTGCATTTTATGCTCAAAGAGCATCCGCAGGACGATATTCTGTGTGTGGACGCACTGACCTACGCAGGCAACATGGAGACGCTTGCGTTCTGTGATAGACAATCCGCATTTCAAGTTTATCAAGGCGGATATTGCTGACCGTGAGGCGATTTACAGCATTTTCAAGCAGGAAAAGCCAGAAATCGTAGTTAACTTCGCAGCGGAGAGCCACGTTGACCGCTCGATTGAGAATCCGTCCATTTTCCTGCAGACCAACGTCATGGGTACGCAAGTGTTGCTCGACGCGTGCCGCAAGTACGGAATCAAGCGCTATCATCAGGTTTCGACTGACGAAGTGTACGGCGACCTGCCGCTTGATCGTCCCGACCTGTTTTTCACCGAGGAAACCCCGATTCACACCTCCAGCCCGTACTCGGCGAGCAAGGCAAGTGCTTACCTGCTCGTGCAGGCGTACCACCGCACGTTCGGCGTGCCGGTGACGATTTCGCGCTGTTCGAACAATTACGGCCCGTATCATTTCCCGGAAAAGCTGATTCCGCTGATGATTGCGAACGTGCTGAACGATAAGCCGCTGCCGGTCTACGGTGACGGCAAGAACGTCCGCGACTGGCTGTACGTGGAGGACCACTGCCGCGCAATTGACCTTATCATTCGCAACGGCCGCGTCGGCGAGGTTTACAACGTCGGCGGCCACAACGAAAAGACCAATCTCGAGGTCGTGCAGCTGATTATTGCGGCGCTCGGCAAGGGCGAGATCAAGTTTGTGCGCGACCGTGCAGGCCACGATCGTCGCTACGCGATCGACCCGACCAAGATTCACAACGAGCTCGGCTGGCTGCCGCAGACCAGATTTGAGGACGGTATTCAGAAAACTATTCAGTGGTATCTGGACAACAAATCGTGGTGGGAAAACATTATTTCCGGAGAATATCAGAAGTATTATGAACGAATGTATGGAAATCGATAAGCCGCTTATCACCATCGTGATGGCGGTTTATGAACCGAATATGCAGTGGCTCAAGGAGCAGCTTTTTGAGCCTTGAGGCACAGACGTATCCGAATCTGGAGCTGATTATCCGCGACGATTGTTCGCCGACCGGGCCGTTTGAGCAGATTTGCGAGTGTACGGCGACGTGTATTCGGTCGTTTCCATATGAAATCTCGCGCAATGAGCGCAATGTTGGCTCTAACCAGACGTTTGAGTGGCTGACGCAGCAGGCGCGCGGTGAGTATATCGCGTACTGCGATCAGGATGATGTCTGGCTGAGCGAAAAAATAGAAACGCTGTATCAAGCTATTTTATCACAAAATGCAGTAATGAGCTATTGCGATATGGCAGTTATTGATGCAAAAAGTGATGTGATTGCGACTTCATTAAGGCAAATCAGACCACGGTTAGGGTATTTAACAGGTTCTGCGCTGATGAAGTCGTATTTTTTAGAAACTGCACGGCAGGGTGTTCTATGCTGATGCGGGCAGATATTGCAAAGCAGGTAGTGCCGTTTCCCAAACAGACAGTGGCAGACCATTGGCTTGCAATCTGGGCGGCATATAGCGGCAGTATTGCATTTGTAGATAAAGCAATGCTGAAATACCGCCAGCATTCACGAAACCAAACGGGTATTTTGAGCGGAGTAACAGATAAAGAAAGCTATCGTGTAAAACGGATACTGCCGCTGAAGGAACGTTTGAATATGCTGAAAGAGCGTATAGATGTACAGCAGAATTTACAGGATTTTGTGCAGGCCCGCATTGAAAATCGGGTTCTGGGCATTTGGAAAGGTAGAAAGTTCAGCCCGAAAGAAGCTGGATTTGAAATCATCATGAATCTGTTGCCGGAGAAATTGTTTCAGGCAATCATATCGAGGATCAGAAAATGAAAATTTTAGTTACCGGAGTAGGCGGACAGCTTGGATATGACGTATGCAAGGTTCTAGACGCACGCAAAATTGAAAACAGGGGCGTTGATCTGGCGGATTTTGACATCACGGACGCACAGGCAGCGCATGATTATATTGCCGCATACCGTCCGGATGCGGTTATTCACTGTTCGGCGTGGACCGCCGTAGACAAGGCGGAGGACGAGTTGGACAAGGTTCGTGCGGTCAACACCGAAGGTCCACGTAATATTGCGAAGGCCTGCAAGGAGACCGGCGCGAAAATGCTGTACATCTCGACCGATTACGTGTTCCCTGGTACGGGTGAACGGTTCTATGAGCCGGACGATCCGACCGGCCCGCTCGGCGCTTACGGTGCGACTAAGCTTGGCGGCGAACTGGCTGTCAAGGAGCAGCTGGATAACTATTTTATCGTCCGTATTTCGTGGGTGTTCGGCAAGAACGGCAACAATTTTGTCAAGACCATGCTGCGTCTTGCGGAGACGCACGACAAGCTGAATGTAGTCTGCGACCAGATTGGCAGCCCGACGTACACAGCGGATTTGGCGCCGCTGCTGTGCGACATGATCGTGACCGAAAAGTACGGAACGTACCATGCAACCAACGAGGGTATCTGCTCATGGGCGGATTTCGCAGAGGCGATTTTTGAACTGGCTGGCAAGAAGGTTCAGGTAAATCACATCTCGACCAGCGAGTACCCGACCCGTGCGGTGCGTCCGCTCAATTCGCGTATGAGCAAGAATAAGCTGGAGCAGATGGGATTCTCGCGTCTGCCGCACTGGAAGGACGCGCTGGAAAGATATTTGAAAGAACTGGAGATTTAGAAGTAATGCATCTTATTAAAAAGCTCGAGCAGCTTAGCAGAAATACTGGTTTCTGCTCACACAATTGGTAAGTCGAGACTTTAAGACAAAATATAAGCGCAGTGTACTTGGTGTGCTGTGGAGCATGCTGAATCCGTTGCTTACGATGGGAGTACAGTATATCGTCTTCTCAGAATTATTCCGTTGGGATATTGATAATTTTGCTGTTTATCTGCTGATTGGTACGGTAATGTTTAACTTCTTTACGGAGTCGACAGGACAGGCACTGGTTTCTATTACCGGCAGTGCGTCGCTGATTACAAAGGTATATGTGCCGACTTATATTTTCCCGGTTTCTAAAGTGCTTTCGTCGTGTATTAACTTGGGATTTTCGACTTTGGCATTGTATGCAATTTTGCTTATCCAAGGGGTACCGCTGAATATCTATCATTTGCTGATGCCGTTTGGATATGTGTGTCTGATTGCATTTGCGATTGGCATCGGACTGATTCTGGCCTCTATGATGGTATATTTCCGCGATACGCAGTTTTTGTACGGCATTGTAACGGTTCTGTGGATGTATCTGACGCCGTTGTTCTATCCGATCGACATCGTGCCGGCACGTTTTCTACCGATTATCAAGTGCAATCCGATGTTTCACTTCATTCGTTATGTGCGTAATATCATTTTGGATGCTTCGCTTCCGACGCTTCGTGCACATTTGGTTTGTCTGCTTTTTGCTTTTGGTACCTTGGGTATCGGCTGGGCAATTTTCCAGAAGGCAAAGAAAAACTTTATTCTGAATATTTGAGGTTATGTGATGATTTACGTAGATAATGTAACGATGAATTATCGTATTCAGCAGGAGAATATTAAAAGTATTAAAGAATATCTGGTCAATGTTCTGCGTGGCAAGATTTCGTATAAGGAATTTTGTGCGCTGAACCAAGTGAATCTGCATATCAACCGAGGAGAAGTGTGCGGCATTGTAGGACGCAATGGTGCGGGCAAGTCAACACTTTTGAAGGTCATCGCAGGCGTACTGACACCGACATCGGGCCATGTTCAAATCAATGGCAATATTGCCCCGATGCTGGAGCTTGGTGCAGGCTTTGACCAGGATTTGACCGCAAAAGAAAACATCTTTCTGAATGGCGCGATTTTAGGCTATTCGAAGAAGTTCCTTGAGGAGAAATATGACGATATTATTGAGTTTTCAGAGCTGAAAGACTTTATCGATCAGCCGGTTCGTACATTTTCCTCCGGTATGATGATGCGTCTGGCGTTCTCTATTGCAACACTAGTAGAACCGGAAGTACTGATCGTTGACGAGATTTTGTCCGTTGGTGATGGACATTTCCAGAAGAAAAGTGAAAAACGTATGCGCGAGCTGATGAGCGGCGGTACTACGGTTCTTATGGTTTCGCATGCGCTGAAGCAGATTCGCGATCTCTGTAATCGTGTTGTCTGGCTGGAACACGGAAAGGTCATTATGGATGGACCGACACAGGAAGTGTGCGATGCATATGAGCAAACGCAGAATTGATAGCAATCGTTTGATTTCACTATGGGGGATCGACTTATGAGTGATGAAAGAAAATATTCGGACGGTGATATTGAGAATAAAATTGCTCGATATCTATCTGAACATAATGGAAATACGACTAATATTATTCAGGATCTTCCAGAGGGGACGGTATTTCATAACTTTACCAGCGCGCGGAGCAATTTGATTTCATGGTATCCGTTTTTATCGAATGATCGTGTTTTAGAAATTGGTGCTGGTATGGGCGCGTTGACAGTGCAGCTAGCTCAAATGTGCAGACAGGTTGTTGCATTGGAGCCCTCTATAAAAAGAGCACAGATTATTTCTTTGCGCTGTCAGCAATATTCTAATGTGGAAGTTGTACCGCAAGGCATTGATAAATACCGCAGTGAGGAAAAATTTGATTACGTGCTGCTTATTGGTGTATTAGAATATGCAGGTATTTCGCTAAAGGGAAATCATCCGTGGAAATCCATGCTGAATATGATTAAACCTTTCCTCAAAGAGAACGGCAAGGTACTGTTGGCAATTGAAAATAAGTTTGGATTAAAGTATTGGTGTGGTGCAGCCGAAGATCATACGGGAATTCCGTTTGATTCGATTAATAACTATCAGAAAAGCAAGGGGACTACAGATCGCTACCAAGGTACAGCAGGCGTACGTACGTTTTCTAAGGCAGAATTAAATAATATGTTTGAGCAAACAGGCTTGCGAGCATTGAAATATTATTATCCGCTGCCAGATTATAAATTTCAATGCTTATTTTAAGCGATGAAAGTACAGATAAGCAGATGGTTGCGGACGTTAAATACAATTATCCAGAAGAGTCGTATCTGATAGCGGATCCGAGAAAGATTTTTCAGAAATCGGTCAAAATGATTGCATGGATTTCTTTGCGAATTCGTTCTTGATAGGGATCGGGATAGAAGGATCGTCTGCGCAAGCATGCAATAGAGATACCATTACGTTAAAACGAGACTATAAACCACAATATCGTATTGACACTATTCTGGAGAAAAATATTGTATTGAGAAAGTCTGAAAATACTCTTGCAGATGAGCATCTTGCTGACTTGGTGGAAAATACAGAAATTCTGCTGGGAAAGGGTATCCCATGTGTAAAACAAATGAAGATTTGCAACGGAGCAACAGAAGCAGTTCGTGTAGATGCACCTAGGGCAGATGAGGTATTTAAACAGGCAATAAATGATGAAGATTTTTCTTTAGCATTTGAAATGCTCGAAAAACTTCGGACATATATTTTGAAAAGCGGTTCGATAGTTGAGAAAAACGGACAGGCAGTACTAGAAGAAGGTTTTCCGGATTTAACTTTTCGAAACAGCTTCTGGACGAATAACGATTTGCTGTTTTTCGATCAAGAATGGAAAACAAAATATGTATCGATGGATTCCATCATGTTTCGATCCGTCAAATACGCAGCAGGTACAGATAATGCTTTGTATCGAGCAGTGCTTCAATATTGCGGATTATCGACAGAAAGGATGCAACAGCTGGAGCTGCAAGAGAAGGATTTTCTAAACAGTTTAATGGATTCGGAAAACTGTACATGGTTCGATAAGACGATGTATCAGGACCGCTTACTTTATGAGAATAAAGTTGCGGCACAGCTTGCCAATAAAGACGCGCATATTGATCAATTGGAGCAGAGTGAACGTGACTTACAACAGAGTATTTACACACTTCAACAGGAGTTGAATGATAAGTGTGATGAAAAGGTTGTTCTGTTGCAGCAAATCTCAAATGAAAAAGCGCAAAATGTTTCTCTTACTCAGCAGCTCAATAACAAACAAGGCCACATCGAATTACTGCTTGAAAGTGACCGTGAACTAGAACGCATCAAGAACTCTCGTTCTTGGCGATACATGGGTTATGTATGGAAAATCCGTGATGTACTCATCCCTTGCGGGAGCAAGCGAAGAATGATTGGAAAAATCATCGTAAAGTTTGTGAAACATCCGATTCGTTTCATTGGAAAGTGCTCTCCAGCACGTATTTATAAATTCTTTATGACCTTGAAACGCGAGGGAACAGAAGGTGTCAGCCGACGCCTTGATGATTGCCTAATCGGAAACAATATTCAGAAGACACAACTGGTACTAAATGAAGTGAATTTGACGGCACAGAAAACAGCAGACGATTATGAAGTACTGTATGTTCCTGCGCAGGACAAGCCGGTCATTTCCATTGTTATTCCGGTATATAACCAGTTTGAATATACGTATCTCTGTATCAAATCTATTCTGGAGAACAGCGGCGATGTTGCATATGAAATTATCATTGCGGATGACTGCTCGATTGATTTGACAACGAAAATTGATGAAATCATTCACGGCGTACACACGATTCATAACGAAAGCAATCTTCGTTTCCTGCGTAACTGCAATAATGCGGCTAAACAGGCGCGAGGACAGTACATTCTGTTTCTGAATAATGATACGCAAGTGCAGGCGGATTGGCTTGCTCCGCTCATTGAGTTGATCGAGCGGGATGACAGCATTGGCATGGTCGGCTCTAAGCTGGTATATCCAGATGGTCGCTTGCAGGAAGCGGGCGGCATTCTCTGGCAGGACGGCAGTGCGTGGAATTATGGTAATCGTGCAAATCCGGATGAACCGGAATTCAATTATGTGAAGGAAGCTGACTATATTTCTGGTGCAGCAATTATGATCAGAAAATCACTGTGGGAAGAAATCGGCGGCTTTGACGAGCGATTTGTACCGGCTTACTGTGAGGACAGCGATTTGGCGTTCGAGGTTCGCAAGCATGGCTGTAAAGTCATGTACCAGCCGAAATCGGTTGTTGTTCACTTTGAGGGTGTTTCTAACGGTACAGACACTACGAGCGGTCAAAAGGCATATCAGGTGACGAATCAGAAAAAGTTCCTTGAAAAATGGCAGCGGGAACTTCAGGAAAATCATTTGCCGAATGCGGTTGATCCGTTCCGCGCACGTGAACGTTCGGTACATAAGAAAATTCTGTTGATGGTTGATCATTACGTACCGCATTACGATAAGGATGCTGGCAGTCGTACGGTGTATCAGTATCTGCAGCTGTTTGTTAATCAGGGCTTCAGCGTAAAATTCATCGGTGATAATTTCTTTTGCTCATCAGCCGTATACGGATACGTTGCAGCAGATGGGCGTTGAAGTGCTTTACGGACCGTATTATGCAAAGCACTGGAAGGACTGGCTGAAAGAAAACGGCAAGGACATTGGCTATGTATTTTCAACAGGCCGCATATTTCGGTGAAGTACATCGATGCAGTCCGTGAATTCACGAATGCGCGTGTTATTTATTATGGACACGATCTGCATTTTCTCCGTGAAAAACGTGAGTATGAGTTGACCGGAGATGCAGCACTGCTGCAATCCTCGGCAGATTGGGAGAAGAAGGAGCTGGAGCTGATTCTCGCTGCTGACATGGCGTATTATCCTTCCTATGTCGAAGAACAGGCAATCCATGAGATTGCACCGCAGGCTAAGGTGAAGGCAATCCCTGCATACCTTTTCTCGGATGTGGAGGAGTGCGAATATCACTTCGATAAGCGAAAAGATCTGATGTTCATCGGAGGCTTTGGCCATCGACCGAACGTGGATGCAGTGAAGTGGCTGGCAAATGAAATTATGCCTGCGCTGGTAAAGAAACTGCCGGATATTCGTGTATATATTCTGGGTTCTAATCCGCCTGAAGAGGTAAAACAGCTGGCAACCGAAAATCTCTTGATTAAAGGCTTTGTCACGGATGAAGAATTGCAGGAATATTATCAGAACTGCCGAATTTCTATTGTTCCGTTGAGATATGGTGCGGGCATCAAGGGCAAGGTGATCGAAGCAATGCGTTTCGGTACGCCTGTAATGACGACAAGTGTGGGCGCGGAAGGCATAAAGGGTGCAGAAAGCATTCTGGACATTGCCGATGAGGCAGCTGATTTTGTCGAGCAGCTTGCAGCATTGTACCAGAATGAAGCAGAGCTGGTACGCAGAAGCAAGTCTTCGTACCAGTATATCCGAGATAACTTCTCGTTTGAGAATGCGAAAAAGGTCATTGGACCAGAATTTGATTTGGAGTAAAGATATGATTATTCGATCTAAGGCACCGCTTCGGCTCGGATTGGCAGGTGGGGGTACGGACGTATCCCCTTACTGCGATTACTATGGCGGCACGGTGCTCAATGTTACGATTGATATGTATGCGTATTGCACGATTGAGCCAACAGAAGACGGGGAAATTGAATTCTACGCGGCTGATCGTAACGAACGTGTACAAGCGGATTCGGTATCGGAATTGCCGATAGAGGGAGATCTGCTGCTGCATCGCGGAGTATATAACCGCATTGTTTCTGATTACTGCGGCGGTAAGCCGTTGTCATTTAGGATGACTACCTACCCGATGCACCGGCAGGAAGTGGTTTAGGTTCGTCCTCTACAATGGTGGTTGCAATCATCAAGGCCTATATGGAATGGCTGAATCTGCCGCTTGGGGAATATGATATTGCCGCTTTGGCATATCAGATTGAGCGTGTTGATCTGGGACTTTCAGGCGGTAAGCAGGATCAGTATGCAGCGACATTTGGCGGCTTTAACTTTATCGAATTCGAAAAAGATGACCGCGTCATCGTCAATCCGCTGCGAATCAAAAATTGGATTAAAAATGAATTAGAAAATTCACTGATTCTGTATTATACGGGCACTTCACGTGACAGCGCAAAGATCATTGATGAGCAGATTAAGAGCACTAAAGAGAAAAACAGTAATTCTCTTGAGGGAATGCACACACTGAAACGAGAAGCATATGTCATGAAGGAGTGTATTCTAAAGGGCGATTTCGACGGCTTTGCAGCATGCCTTCAGCGTGGCTGGGAAGCAAAGAAAAGACCGCATCTGTAATTTCGAATCCGTTTATCGATGAGATGTACCGTTTCGTTATGGATAACGGTGCAAAGGCGGCAAAGATTAGCGGAGCTGGCGGCGGCGGATTTATGATGATTTACTGTGATCCGGTTCAGCGTTTCAGCTTGGTTGAAAAATTAAAGAAAACGCAGGGAACTGTCATGCTGACCAGCTTTACGGAGCGCGGTACGCAGGCATGGACGCTGTATGGATGACCCAATAGAAAGGCAGCTTTTATGAGAGAAACGACAATGAAAATTCTGCAGGAGTTAGAGCAAAGGTATCCTGCATTAAAAACCTGTATGCCGGAAATCACACAGGCAGCCTCAGCATTGGTGTCCTGCTTCTGGCAGGATGGAAAACTGCTGGCGTGCGGAAACGGCGGCAGCGCAGCAGATTGCGAACATATTGTCGGAGAACTTATGAAAGCGTTTCGCCTGCATCGCCGTTTAGATACGGACAAGCAGAGGCAAATCCGAGAAACTTATCCAGAGCAGGCGGACGTGATGATTGCGAATTTGCAGCGAGCGGTGCCAGCAATCTCCTTAGTCAGCCAGACGGCTTTGATGACGGCATTTGGAAATGACGTTTCAGCACAAATGCTGTTCGCACAGCAGGTATTGAGCTATGGTCGTCCGGGGGATTATCTGTTGGCAATCAGTACATCGGGCAACTCGGAGAATATTCTCCATGCGGCAAGACTTGCACATATTCAAGGGGTACGTGTGATTGCGCTGACGGGCAATGACGGAGGCAAACTGAAGGCATTAAGCGATATTGCTATCTGCGTACCGGCGGATATTACATATCAGATTCAGGAGCTCCATTTGCCGGTATATCATTGCCTGTGTGCCTGCGTTGAAAACGAACTTTTTGGTGAGGACTGATCATGGAAGCAATTGTATTAGCAGGCGGTTTTGGAACCCGCTTGGCGCATGTTGTATCAGATGTGCCGAAACCTATGGCACCCGTATGCAATAGGCCGTTTCTGCGTTTCATACTGGATGATCTGCAGGCAAAGGGCATCGAGCGGGTTGTACTCGCAGTTGGCTATAAGCAGGAAGTGATTCGAGACTACTTCGGCGCACATTATCGTGGAATGCAGATTGTGTATTCATCTGAGGATACGCCATTGTTTACTGGCGGCGCAATAAAAAAAAGCACTGCAGTTATGCAGTGCAGAGCGTGTATTTGTTGTGAATGGAGATACCTTCTTCGATGTGGACCTGCAGACAATGCAGAGAGAAAGTGCACCGCTCGTTGTAGCCGTGAAGCGAATGAAGAAATTTTCGCGCTATGGAACTGTTCAGATTGAAGACGGTCGGATTCAGGCGTTTCGAGAGAAACAGCCGTGCGATGAAGGCTTGATTAACGGCGGTATCTATCTGGTAAATAGAACGATTCTTGAAGATTATCCTAAGGACAAGTTTTCGTTTGAGAATGAGATTCTGGAAACAAAAACAGCAGAAATAGAGATGGCTGCTGTGGAGAGCGAAGGATATTTCATCGACATCGGTATTCCGGAGGATTACGCCGCAGCACAGGAAACGATGAAAGAACGTGCTCCAATCAATAAAGCGGCTTTCTTCGATAGAGATGGTACGATCAATGTAGATATTCATTATCTGCATCGACCGGAAGATTTGCAGTTTATTGCTGGTATGCCTGAGTTCATCCGTAAATGGAATGACTGGGGATATAAGGTCATCGTAGTGACCAATCAGGCTGGTATTGCACGCGGATATTATGGCGAAAAAGAAATGCGAGCACTTCACCGCTATATGAATGAAAGACTGACGGAGTACGGAGCGCATATCGATGCGTTTTACTATTGCCCACACCATCCGGAGATTACAGGACCGTGTCATTGCCGTAAGCCGGAACCAGGCATGATCGAGGACGCGATTCAAGAGTTTGATCTTGATCCGGCACAGTGTATCCTGTTTGGCGATAAGCCGTGGGATGTGGAAGCAGGGGAGAAGTGTGATGTCTTCGGGATAATACTTCCAGATAAAAGTGGTGTTTAAAAGGAAAAACAGGGATGTAGGATTATGAAAAAGCGTATTATTGGATATCTGCAGTAATTTTATTAGTAATGGCTTGGTGCTTATGGAAACAGTTTTCTACAGTAATGATTTACTATGATGATTATGGATACTATTCCCTTACTTATGGGGCAGTTGGTCATAGGGGAGATATTTACTCATTAAGCGAATTGATATCATTTTTAAAAACCATTATATGCATGTGAATGGACGTATTTTATATTTTTTCATATGGCTGCTCCTGTATGAATTCGGGAAATTAAAATTAGTTCAATTTGCTGCAGCCTTAAGTGTATCAGGAATAATTTTCTTGATATGGAAGATTATAATCTCAAATCATCGAGCTGAACCAATAAGCGCTATGTTTTTAATATGTGATTGCTACTGGCTAATTGGAATAACTATGCATCGGCAAGGAACATACTGGTTTGCTGCATTTTGGAATTACGTATTACCGTTATTACCGTTTTTGTTGTTTTGTCTATTATATTTCCAAAAGTATATACAACAGAAATCAATCGCAATCCAATTATTTCTGGCTCTATTGATTTTTACGGCGGCATTTTCTCAAGAGCAGATTGGAGTAGCAGTTGTAGGATTCACTTTGATGATTGGAATATGGGAATATGTCAAAAGAATTTTAGTCGTTGGAACATTGGCTATATACTTGCAGCAATGATAGGTAGTTCTATTGTATTGATGAGCCCAGGAATACAACAAAGGGGGAGCTCAAAAGGCAATGACGGAATTGCCCTTTATACAACAAATTGCCTGCAATATTAAGGCTCTTATTACTCTTTTTTTTAATCCAAGTAATCGTTTGTTCTTGATTGCGTTATTTATTTCGTGTACTCTAATAAGTCTATTTATGCAGAAGCGAGAGACATCAAAAGTGTGGAAAGCATTGGATTGCACATTTGCTGCAGTATGCTTGGGATTAGTTGGAGTCTATATGCATACTAATCTAATTTCCAATGCTTTTCAACAACCTGTAGCAACTATAATAATAGGCTTTGTTATATTGATAGTGGGAATTATTATACAAGTATCTCGATTTTATGCAAGTAGAAAAGAATATGGTTATTTGATCATATTCTATACAGCAATTATAGCTATTGCCTGTCTGGTAGTTGTGTCTGAATTACCTATGAGATTGATGATCTTTCCAACATTCTTACTATTCGTGTTAGTAGTAGATGGGTTTGAAATTATTCGATTTATGGGAGTAAATCGACGTGTTTCATTAATATCTATATGTATAGTCATGTGTTTAGTTGCATGGAAGAATGGTCATAATATTTATCTTGGATATTCCCTCAATAAAAGTATTCATATGTCCAACGATCATATGCTGAGGGATGCATCTCAAAAGATAAAGAGTGGTGAAAGAATTTCTGAGATTAGATTGCAAAAAGTATCCGATATTTTATATTGCTGTGATATGCCATATATTTCAGGATTCGAGATCATGGTGCCGTGGATAAGAAACTATTATGATTTACCCTCAGAAGTCGAGTTGAGATATTTAGATATTTCGCCAGAACAAGAAGTTGGCAATACAATGGATACATGTTTTTTTGCATCTGGGCATAGTGAAGATGGGTGGCTAGAGAAAGACAGCCATATTTATATTAGTTCTGGGAATAGTGGTATTCTAAATATTGAGTTGTACGAACCAAAGGAAGAATATCAGACAATGCAGGGAAGGATGGAAATAAACGGAACTAGTTATAATTTATCGCTAGATGGAGAACATACAAAGCTTAATTTTAAAGTAAATCCGAACGAATTGCTAGATATCTATATATCAATGGATGAAGATTATCAAGGAGACGGAGGAGATAAAAAGACGATTGAGTGTATTGTTGATGGATATTCAGGGACAGTAGAGAGGTGAAGAACGAATGCAAAAACTTTCCTGTATCATCCCCTGCTACAACGAAGAAGCGGCGTTGCCGTATCTCCTGCAGGAAATACGGAAGGTGGCAGACAACATGTCCACCACCTTCCAATTGGACTTTGAGATCCTTTTTTATAAACGACGGTTCGCGTGACAAAACTTTACAGATCCTGCGTCAGGCGGCGCATGAGGACAAACGTATCCGATACATATCCTTTGCACGAAACTTCGGCAAGGAGGCCGCAATGTATGCAGGTTTCCAGAATTGTACAGGTGCCTATGCCGTGGTTATGGACGCTGATCTTCAGCATCCACCGGCCATACTGGCGGATATGTACCGTGCACCAACGGAAGAACACTATGATATTGCAGCTGCTCGGCGCGTTGACCGTAAGGGCGAGCCAGCCATCAGAAGTTTCTTTTTTGCTCGGTGCTTTTATAAAATCATCAATAAGATTTCGAAAGCGGAGTTTGTAGATGGTGCCTCGGATTTCCGAATGTTAAATAGACAAGCCATCAATGCGTTGTTAGAGATGAAGGAATATAATCGATTTTCCAAAGGTATTTTCGGCTGGATTGGGTTTAAAACCAAATGGATACCCTATGAGAATGTAGAGCGAGTAGCAGGAGAGACAACTTGGTCTTTCTGGAATTTGCTGTTGTATTCTTTAGAAGGATTTGTAGCGTTTACCACGATACCGTTATCTATTGCATCTGTGATGGGCATTGCTTTTTGTATAATTGCGCTTTTGTGGATGGTAGGCATTATTCTGAAGACACTTATCTTCGGTGATCCGGTTGCAGGTTTCCCAACATTAGCATGTCTATTGTTACTAATCGGCGGTTCGATTCAGCTCTCGTTGGGTATCATCGGACAATATTTGGCAAAAACGTATTTGGAGACTAAGCAGCGGCCAATTTACATTGTGCAGGAAACGGAAGAGGCTTGCAGATGAAAAAAGTTTTTAGATGCTACACTTATTCGATTTGTGATTGTAGGTGTAATCAACACTGTCGTTGGTACAGCGATCATGTTCGGTCTGTATAATTTGGCACACTGTACATATTGGGTCTCCTCGGCATCGAATTATATTCTGACGAGTATTTTGAGCTTTTTCCTTAATAAGTTCTTCACGTTTCAAAACAAAGAGAAAAGCATAGGTCAGGTTGTGCGTTTCGCAGTAAACATTGCGGTATGCTATCTGCTTGCTTATGGTATTGCGAAACCGCTTTGCCTTCACCTGCTGAGCGGTGCGGCAGCTACTGTGCGTGATAATGTTTCGATGCTGGTAGGCATGTGCCTGTTCACAGCGTTTAATTACTGCGGTCAGCGATTTTTTGCATTCAAGAAGTGATGATTAGAGAAAGTACGCTATTACATAATCCCTATACAGAGGTGTACAATGATTGAAAAATGCAGAAAAATAGGAAGTAACATCATTGATTTAATTGCAGTTTTGCTAATTGGTTTTGTTTTTATTGCAAATCTATTAAGAACATGTAGAGTAAGTTATGATGATGCCGAAGTCGTATCCTATTCGACTTCGACATGTTATGTGTTTTTTTGTTCTTATATTACTGCTAAGTGTATATTGTTATTTGCGTATAACAACAAAAATAGATATTGAATCAATTATTAAAGGATTTTCTATTATATATATCATTGCAGGACTCTATATAATATTTAATACGACTCCTTTTATAAGAGCGGATGCTGCAGCAGTTTGGGGAACAGCAAAAAATTTCTTGGACGGCGATTTTTCGGGATTGTTGAAAGAAAATTACATAGGTCTTTTTTCCATTTCAACTAGGTATGGTAACCTACGATGAAATATTACAATTGTTTACAGAAAATGAAAAAAATTCTCTATACAGCACATAGTAATCCCCTGCTACAAGGAGCAGGAGGTTTTACATGAAACCGCAAGCCGTTTAAAGGTCAAGATGGAGAGCCTGATTGCGGCAGGCAAAATCAGCTCGGAAAGCCGCGTCATGTTTGTCAACGACGGTTCTTCAGACAACACCTGGCCGATTATCTGCGAGCTGCACGAGTCGGATCCGCTGTTCTCTGGCATCAATCTGTCACGCAACCGCGGTCACCAGAACGCACTTTTAGCCGGTCTTATGACTGCCAAAGACCTTGCCGATATGGTTATTTCCATGGATGCGGATTTGCAGGATGACATTGATGCGGTTGACGCGATGGTGGACAAGTACCACGAAGGTTGCGATATTGTCTACGGTGTCCGTTCCTCCCGCGAGAAAGATACGTGCTTCAAGCGGTTTACCGCCGAAGGATTCTATCGCGTAATGAGCTTTCTGGGTGCCGACCGTGTTCAACCATGCCGATTACCGCTTGATGTCCAAGCGGGCGTTGGAGGGCTTGGCACAGTTTAAGGAAGTCAACCTTTTCCTGCGCGGTATTGTACCGATGATCGGCTACAAGTCCGACGTAGTTACTTACGAACGAGGTGAGCGCTTTGCAGGCGAAAGCAAGTATCCGCTCAAGAAGATGCTTGCCTTTGCGATGGAGGGCATTACGTCTCTGTCGACCAAGCCAATTCGCTTTATCGCTACGCTTGGCTTTGCAGTATTTGCCGTGAGCATTCTCATGCTGATTTACTTTATCGTTCGATGGGCGATCGGCGCTACCGTTCTTGGATGAGCCAGCGTGATCTGCTCTGTTTGGGCAATCGGCGGTCTGATCTTGCTGTCCATTGGTGTAATCGGCGAGTACATCGGCAAGGTCTATCTGGAAATCAAGGCGCGCCCGCGCTTTATCATTCAGGATATTCTGGATGATAAGTTTCACTCGTGAGGTTCGCCATGAAATCAAAGATTATCAATAATACATTGGTCAAATTCCTGGCGGTAGGCGTGCTGAATACCATCATCGGCGCAGGCACGATGTTCCTGCTGTACAATCTTGCACATGCGTCGTACTGGCTGTCATCGGCGGCCAATTATGTTGTTGGCGGCATCATCAGCTTTTTCCTCAACAAATACTTTACGTTTGAAAGTAAAGTATGGTCATGGTCGCAGGTTTGGAAGTTCGTTCTGAATGTTACGGTATGCTATATTCTGGGTTACGGTCTGGCAAAGCCGCTCGCGTTGAAGGCGCTTGCCGGTCAGAGCGTCAATGCGCAGGAAAATATTGCCATGCTGATAGGTATGTGCCTGTATACCGGATTTAATTATCTGGGACAGAAGTTTTTCGCGTTTAAGAAGAAATAAAAGATAGGTAAAACAAGATGAAAGGTCTAATCTTAGCCGCCGGCAAAGGCACGCGCCTTTACCCGATGACAAAACCGATGAGCAAGCCGTTGCTCCCGGTTTACGACAAGCCCATGATTTATTACCCGCTTGCAATTCTCATGCAAGCGGGCATTTCCGATGTCATGGTAATCGTTCCGCCGAACGAAACAGACACATTCCGTGCGCTGCTCGGCGACGGAAGCCAGTTCGGCATCAGTATTTGCTATGCAGAACAGCCTGTCGCGCGTGGTATTGCGGACGCACTGCTCATCGGCCGCGAGTTCGTGGGAGACGACTCTGTATGCCTTGTGCTGGGCGATAACATCTTCCACAGCGATACGGTGCGTGAAGTGCTCTGTAAGGGCGCACAGCAGCAGAACGGTGCAACGGTATTCGGCTACTGGGTCGAGAATCCGCGGCCGTTCGGCGTGGTAGAGTTTGACGAGGATGGCCGCGCAATTTCGATTGAGGAGAAACCGCGTCATCCGAAGAGCAACTACATAATCCCCGGCATTTACTTTTATGACAACCAGGCGATGGAAATTGCGGCAAACCTTACACCATCGCAGCGCGGCGAGCTGGAAATCACAGACGTAAATCTGGAGTATTTACGCCGGGATCAATTGCAGGTGCTCCCGCTCGAGCGGGACGTCGTGTGGCTGGACGCTGGCACAGCAGACAGCCTGATGGACGCCGGACAGACTATTCGAAATATCCAGGCTGAAACCGGACGCTATGTCGGCTGCCTGGAAGAGCTGGCCTTTAACCAAGGCTGGCTGACAGCCGAACAGGTGCACGAGGCTGGGCAAGAGCTCGGCATGACGCTTTATGGACAGTACTTACAGTGCTTATAACGGAGGGTATAAAATAACAGTTTTGTTAGCAGGCGGCGCAGGCTATATTGGATCGCATACCGCTGTACAGCTTTTGATGAGTGGACACGACGTAGTAATCGCAGATGATTACAGCAACAGTTGTCCGGAGGTTATCAATCGTATAGAAGAAATCACCGGAAAGCAGGTTCACGCCTATGAGACTGATGTAAAGGATAAATTTAAGGTACAGCAGATTTTCGCAGAAAACAAAATTGACTGCGTGATTCACTTTGCTGGTCTGAAGGCAGTCGGTGAGTCGGTACAGCAGCCGCTGAAGTATTACCGCAACAACATTGACACCACACTGACGCTGCTCGAGTGCATGCAGGAGGCAGGTGTCAAGCAGTTTGTTTTCTCGTCCTCCGCGACGGTTTACGGCGAGGAGAATGCGATTCCGTACATCGAAACGATGAAGCGCGGCAGCTGCTCCAACCCGTATGGCTGGACCAAGGTCATGATGGAAGAAATTCTTGAGGACGCGGCAAAGGCTGACCCGGAACTGACTGTCGTTCTTCTGCGCTATTTCAATCCGATCGGCGCACATGAGTCCGGTCGTATCGGCGAGGACCCGCAGGGTATTCCGAACAATCTGATGCCGTATATCGCGCAGGTTGCTGTCGGCCGCCGCGATCATCTCACGATTTTCGGTAACGATTACCCGACGCCGGACGGCACCTGCCGCCGCGATTACATCCATGTGATGGATCTTGCGGACGGCCATGTAAAGGCGGTCGAGTACGCCGCGCAGCACAAGGGCGTTGAGGTGTTCAATCTTGGTACCGGCACGCCGTACAGCGTTCTGGAGATTGTTCACGCATTTGAGAACGCGACCGGCGTTGCAATCAAGCACGAGTTCGGCGCACGCCGTGCAGGCGACCTGCCGGAGTTCTGGGCGAACGCAGATAAGGCCGCAAAGGTGCTCGGCTGGAAGGCAGAACGTGACCTGACGGCTATGTGCAGAGATACATGGCGCTGGCAGAGTGGGAATCCGGAAGGGTATACTTCTGGAAATTTAATAAATACTATCAAGTTTAATACTGTACAACTCAGTTCAACATAAGTGTTGGTTTTCTTATATTTATATATAGGAAAATCTGTTCTGATTAGGCAGCAGTGATGCCCCAGCCGAAAAAGGGCAGTGGATGTTATCGAATTGCCACTTCCAATACTTTGTGAACGATATGACACGAACTGTATGGCTGGCCATGATTCTCCGTGGGCTGTAGTCAAAGATGATTCGATTACAGAAATTTGCAATAAGCTATCATTTTAGGATCGCTAGATAAATATTATCGCGGGAATTGCGTAGTATATTTACATTAAAAGTTCTGGCATTTTATTGCGGTATAGCAAAACTGAAACGCGAGAAAGGCGGTGCTGAAAGTCTGCGCGGAGGGAGCTCTTGTGGTGATTTATACACGGAAAGTGTTATACAGGGTTGGAAGAAATGCTGGAAATTGTTATAAAGTGGTAGTATAATTTATAAAAATAGAGTAGTACACATAATTGTTGAGAATGTGAAGGGCACTTGAAAGGAAACTATGCACATGGATAAGAAATATCAGGTGTTTATAAGTTCTACATATAAGGACTTAATAGAAGCAAGAGCGAAAGTGCGTGATGCAATTCTTTCAATGTATTATTTTCCAGTGGGAATGGAGCTATTTGGTGCAGCAAATGAGGAACAATGGCAGATAATCAGTGAAACTATTGATTCTTCCGAGGTATCTATATTATCCCAATGAAAAAAGGTGAATTTAAAGCAAAGATTGAGTTGATGTGTGCGGAGTATGAAGATCCAGAAAAACAGAATTGATCTTTGTATGTCAATGACAATATATTATAGATAATAAAAGTAGATGTTGCGCAGATAATGCTTGTTGCTTGACAGTATTTTATGTGATTACAGAGATATGAAAAAATAAATTTATTAGGTATTAATTATTATGGATAGTATTTTAAGACTTGCAAAAAAAAATATTCAAAAGATGATCATATATATCTTCTCCCATGTGATGATAATAATATTTTAGAAAATCTCAACTTTCTATATGATGAAAACTGGGAAACGCAAAGGACATCTTATCCATATGAAATATTAACATATCTATTTGATAGTTATTATGTTCTACCGCAGAGACCAGATTTGGCGGCACTTTTCTGCTGGCAAGCAATTAACCACTCATATTATGTTCAGGAATTGAGCGACAGCAATATAAAATTTTGCCAAGATACAAAGGGTATTGAGATTGTTCGAGATGCAATTTTAGAAAACTGGAATAATAAATATAAAACAATTTTAGAGCCTTTTTTAAGAAGTTACCCAATAAGACATTTCATTATGTGGCGTCATATATGCTTAAAGGATATGCGATGGAGAAGAATGGAATTGCAGAAAAGTACAGAGCATCTTCATATAAATCGTTAAAACGAAAGATTTCAGCGCTATTGGAAATCTTAGATAATGCTTATGGAAAAGCATACTGCCAGATTTGTAATCCGATACTTGATGGGAATGTGGTGAATTTGGGGATTAATGAAGCTGATAAAGAAAAAAAGTCGAAGAATAATACACAGTTTTGGAACAAAGCTAAGAATACTTATGCTCGGAGAAGAAACTGAGATTACATTTCATGATGAGGAAAAAACAAAACAAAAATATAGATTCACAGATGAAGAAAGATTATCGTTTGTTCTGTTTGGAATACTTTATGCTTCACGTTGTAACAACTTTCACGGTAATGTTGCTGCTCGAATGAACAGTATTAATGCCAATATAGATACGTTTAAAATGTACACAGATATATTTTTGATGGAGTACATTATTTTGGCAACCCATATGAATAGTCAAAATGTATTCTCTGATTCAGCATTGGACAAAGCTAAGAAAAATGTTAATTTAATGATATAAGAAAGTACATTTTCCTTTACTGAATAATCCGGGCTCCGTGTCTCTACTGCCCGGAAATAGGAAACCGCAAATCCGCTTTTAAGGGAACCAGCATTCCGGTGGCGGAAACCTTTATAATAAATCCGCTGATAGCGTATAATCAAGTTCGCAAAAGCAAATAGGCAATAGACAAGCCATCAGGGCTCCTGTAAAATGATAGTTGTCGAAAAAATCATGATGTAAAGGAGAGACCCTAATGGCTCACAAAAAGAATACTACAAATCTGACAGAATTGCTACTGCAATGTGTGACGCAGCCGGATCCGATGCTGAGCATGTTGGAATGGCTGTGCATAGAGCTGATGGAGGCCGAGGTCGATCAGCAGCTGGGAGCAGAGAAGATCCAGCGCACGGACGGCAGGAGCGGATACCGCAGCGGCTATCGTCCACGCCGCTTGGATACCCGGATGGGAACAATGTACCTCATGGTGCCCAAGGTTCGTCAGGGCGGCTACATTCCGTTCTTCGTCACGGAGCGTAAGCGCAGTGAAGCGATGCTCGTACAGGTGGTTCAGGAAGCCTTTGTGCAAGGCGTGTCTACCCGGAAAATGGAGAAGCTGGCGCATAGCCTCGGCATTGAAAATTTATCCAGAAGCCAGGTCAGCGAGATGACAAAAGGACTGAATGAGCAGGTCGAGGAGTTTCGTAATCGCTCTCTTGCCAGTACGGTGTACCCGGTTTTGTGGGTGGACGCACTGTATGAAAAAGTTTGTGTAGATGGCAGAATTGTCAGCCTGGCGGTGCTTATCGTGTGCGGTGTGGACGAAAATGGACATCGAGATATCATCGCCGTTGAACCCATGACCGAAGAATCCAGAAGTTCCTATGGAGTGCTGTTTCAGAATCTGAAAGACCGCGGTCTGTCCACGCCCAGGCTGATCATTTCCGATGCTCACTCCGGGCTGGTTTCGGCAATCCGTGAGTCCTTTCCCGGCGCCTCGTGGCAGCGCTGCAAGGTGCATTTCGTGCGGAATATTCTTGTCTATGTGCTGCAGAAAGAGAAGAAAGCCTTTGCCGCGGTACTAAAGGAAATCTGGCTGGCGCCCACGGCGGAGCTGGCGAGAAAGCAGGCATATGATGTGATCGATTCCTACGCCAAACGCTTTCCGAAAGCGGTTCAGTGTCTTGAAGATGGATTGGAAGATTCTCTGGTCTTCTATGCATTCCCAATGCTGGATGCGCGAAAAATCTCGTCTTCCAACATGATTGAAAGATTGAATCGTGAAATTCGGAGACGTACCAGCGTGATTGGAATCTTTCCGAATGAAAGTTCTTATGTTCGTCTGGTGACAACGTATCTCATGGAATACGCTGAGGACTGGTCTGTCTCCAGAGTCTACATAAGCCATGAATCCATTGCGGCCACACTGACCACCGTAGCTTAACTTCATTTTTTTTCAGGAGCCTTTTGGCGAATTTTACTTGACGCGTCTTCTGATAGAGCATGGTCTATAAAATCAAGGAACAAGGATGCACCGCCCGTATTGAGTCCATATTCACAGCAGATCGTTTTATATGTGACGGAAAATTATTTTTATAAATAAAATAATCGCTGTATGCGGATTGTTTTCCGCATACAGCGATTGCTTTATTTGTAGGGTTGTTCGAATAGAAGTATCTCGAAACCAGTAACCTTGGAAGACCTCGGAAAGGTGCAATGATTATTCCATAGTGTATATTACACGCTCGACTGTAGTGCCTGCCGGAACGTGCAGGGTAATGGTCGTTGTGCTGTCTGCATCGCCGAGCTGATGCACCGGAGTGGTGCCCTTTCCAGCCGCATCAAACGTCACGGTAGTGCCGCCTACCTCGGCGGTGATACCGGCGGCGTTGCTGCTCTGTACGGTCAGAGCATAATCACCGTCGTTCTTGATGACTGCGGTGAAGGAAATAGTACAGTCGGTATCTGCGGTGAATGCGCCGCCCTCGTTCCACGATGCGCTGCCCTCGGTGACTTCGGCGAAGTCGGGCTGGTTATCAGCGTTGACATCTGGCGCGGAAGCGGTATCCAGCACCAGATTGGAGAACGTGTTCATTGCGGTGCGCATATCGTAGGAATCGGTTGCCGAGATGGCCAGCACCTTGTTGAGGAAGGTGTTGTTGCGCTCGGTCAGCGTAACATCATCGAGTTGCTGTGCGTTTGTCTCGCACAGCTTGTTATAGGAGTTTACAACACGCTTGATATAGGTATCGTCTTTGATGCGCTCTACCGCGGACAGGCTTCCGACCGGATCGACGATGGCCTCCTCCAGACGAAAGATCTTCTGCCACTGCTCGGCGTTGGCACGGGTGTATTCCGCACCACGGTCGAGAATATCGAATGCACGGTTGAAATCGCCGGTGTTGGCGTAATACTGCGCCAGCAGTACAGCGATTGTGTTGGACTGTACGCGGGAGAGCGATGCGGCGTACTTGGCAGCAAGCGTCTCGTCGTCGTAGTTGCTCATCAGATAGGACATTTTGTAGTCGTTTGCCTCAAACAGGTCGATTTTTGCGCCCAGCTTGAGGTCATCAAGGGTCAGATTGTCGCTGTTTAGTTTGCTCTGCGCGATTAGGTTGAGACCGATCAGCACAGTGAATACCGCGCAGACGGCGGTTACCGGCCAGCGGACCGCACCGCCCTTGTTCTTTTCAGGCAGTTTGAGACGGAGCGAATCCGCGCAGAATACGGTGATAGCTGCCAGTACGGCGAAGAACATCGGCAGGCAGGAGCCAGATGACCACGTTACGTCGGTAACGGCCTGACCGAACATCTGCAGCACGCAGGCCGCGAGCAGCATGACGATGAGCGGCTTCTCCTTGCGGCTCTTGACGAGCGCCCAGACAGCCGTGCCCAGCATGGACAGGAACGCCAGCAGACCCAGCACACCGAGGTCGCAGAGCGCTTCAACGTAGTGGTTGTGGGCGTATTTGGTCTCATAGTAGTAATCCTGCACCGAGGCAACGCCGTTCTCAAAGCCACCCAGACCGCGGCCGAACACTGGTGCGGTTTTCCACAGCTTGATGGCGTCCTGACGGTATACGCCGCGCTGTACGACGTTGCCGTTTGCGGTCAGGTCCTGAATACGGTCTGCAATGAAGGCGGGCAGCAGCTTATAGCCCAGCTTGACACTGCCGTCCTTTGCACCGGTGTAGGTGGCGGTATTGACCGTCACGCCCGGCTGATCGCAGGAGATGTAGAAGAACACGAGCTTGCTGTCCTCGGGCACGGTGAAGGTAATATCGTTATCCGTGGAGGCATTTGCAAGGTCGGTTTCGTTATTCTGCACCAGATTGTTGGTGTTTTTGTACGCAACACGCACGTTTACCGGCGCGGAGGCATCCACACTCAGCGTGTAGTCGCCGGTGGGCAGGTCCGCGGTACGGCGGAAATCGCCCTCGGTGCCGAAGGTGTACGCACCGGTGACATTGAGTGCCGCGATCAGATAGATGGTGATCACGACCACGATACCAGCAACCGCACCGATCAGCAGCTTGCCCTTATCTGCGAGACGTTCGGCCAGCTTGCCGCGCACGCCGATCTCGAGCAGACAGGCAGCGACGCAGCCGACTACGAGCATGATCATCGGCAGGGGAGAGCCGGTGACCGTGTCACCGAAGCCCTTGACCGATACCGCGCCGACGATTAGCGCGATAACCGCGGTCTGGAGCAACAGCAGGAACAGACCGGAGCGGGTCTCCTTGGGCGAAAGCACGAGCATGAGCACGCATGCTACGACAAATACGCCGAGCGAGCCCATCGAGAACGCCAGGTAGGAAACTGCATTCACCATCAGCAGAACCGTGCACAGGATACGCTGTCTGCGGCTCTCAGAGGTGAGCACCAGCCACAGGGACATTAGGCACGCGACGGACATCAGACCTGCGTAGATGTTCGGATTGCCGAGAATGGTGTTCAGACGGGAGTAGAAGTACGCGCCGGTGTTGTCGTAGCCGCGGCCGACAAACTCGAGCAGCGGACGCACGGGGCGCATAAGAATGTTGCAGGATGCCGCGTCAATAGACAGCAGGCCGACCGGAGCGGCTGCTGTTGCGAGCACCGCTGCAATGCGGCGGAAGGACTGCTTGCCATTGTCGGAGAAAAGCACGATGGCCATGAACACCGCAAAGGCAATCAGATTGCAGGAGAATTCCGCGATGGCGAACTTGCCCGAGCGGGCATAGAACGTCGATAAAGCCTCCAGCAGCAGATAGGCCAGCAGTGCAAACGACGGTGGACTCATCAGGCGCTTGATGCGTGCTTTGTCTGCGAACAGCATCATACCGATGATACCGACCGCACCGAGCAGACCGAGCACCTTTTTGGTTGTGTAGGTGCCGTTCTGTGCAAAGCAGCTAATCACGCACAGGGCGATGATCGCCACACAGCACAGCCAGCCTTTTCCGGCGTTGGATTTTGCTGTTTTTTCAGTCATTCTGAAACCTCCTTAGGTTGATTAGGAATTGCTTGAGAATAAATCGCGGTGAGCGTGGGGAATACCGCATCAATGCCGTAGGGAACGGCGGTCTGTACCCGCGGCAGCGCTCATCTGTGCCTGCAGGACAGGCTCGGCGGCCTGCTTTTACGGCACGGATAAAGGCGTTTTGGTCGTCATAGGGGAATAAAAGACCGTTCTCGCCCGAACGCACTAAATCTTCGTGCCCCTTGACATCAGAGAGTACCGCGGGCAGTCCGCAAGCCATGGCCTCCATTACATTAAAGGGAAGTCCCTCACTGCGGCTGGAGGACACGCAGAGGTCAGCAGCACGGTAGTACTGCTCGATGTTGGACGTAAATCCGGGGAAGCGAACGCGGTCGGCAACGCCCTTTTGCTGCGCGAGTGTGCGGCAATCATCGAGCAGTGCGCCGCGGCCGGGCAGAAGGAGCACGGCGCTCGGCAGCTCGGGCATGGCGCTGATGAGCATTTTCTGGTTCTTGCGGCTGGAGAATTCCGCCGCATAGATGAGCACGAGTGCGTTTTCGGGCAGTTCCATCGCACGGCGCAGGGCGCGTTTTTCCTCCGATGAGGGAGGAGAGAACCGCGTGAGTGCAATGCCCATGCCCGGCGTCGGGACGATGTGCCGTCCGAGCCGATAGCGCCTGGCGATCTGCTCGTCCTGCCGGTTCATGGTCAGCAGCCAGTCGGTGACAGGCGCGGTCATGCGCTCGGCGCTGAGCAGTAGCGTGCGTTTGAGCAAGGGAGTGCTGTCATCAAACAGATAGCCGTGTGCGGTGTTCATCACCACGGGACGCTGCCTTTTCGGCAAAAGCTGCACCGCCAGACGCGCAAAGAACGCGGCAAGCGAGGTGTGCAGGCTGATCATGGCGTAATTTTCACGCCGCAGCAGGGAGCGGAGCTGCAAGACCGCCGTAAAGTTGCGCGGTGAGAACATGCTTTTTCAAACGGCACTGGGATGTATCGGCTGACACCGCGCAATGCACGCTGTTCGCCGCCAGCTGCCGCATGAACCTCATAACCCTGTTGTGCCAACCAATCGGTATAAGGTTGATGAAAGGATGCTAAATGCCCAAACGATGAGGCAATATATAGTAGCTTTTTGTTACCGTTCACAGTGTGACCTGCTTTCAAAAAGAAAAACGCAGGCAACTTACGCCGCCTGCGCACGTATTTATAGCAAAATATTACTCCGAAACGCCTGTTTTGTCAAGGTTTGGTGAGATATTATCGTCTTGCTGGAGAGAATTTATTTGGCGAGAAAAGTCGTTTACAGGTGGTAAAATTATGCCGGATGTGATAAACTTATAAAATTGGTATCGATTCATATAATAGGAGGAACCGAGGTTGATCAAAGAAAATCAGCGAACACTCAATCAAATCAACGGATTGACTGACGTGTTGATTCTTTTCCCCTGCATGATCCTTGCATATTTTATTCGCTTTACGCTGTTCCACGGCATGCCCGGGCATATTGTCTTGTCGTATTATCTGATGACGGTGCTATGCGTTTCGCCACTGTTCTGGCTGCTGTACGGTCTAATGGGACTGTACGATTCGTTCCGCGCCAAAGACTTTTTGCAGGAGTTCAGCCTGCTGCTGCGAAGCAACACCATCATTTTCGGCATTTTGCTGGCATTCTTCTTCGCGTTCAAGCAGTTTCACCTGTCGCGCTGGACGCTGTTTGTGTTCTTTGCTCTGGCGACGGTTGCGGTGGCGGTCAAGCGATGGTTTCTGCGGCGGCTGTTGCGTTCGTTCCGCGAGCACGGCTACAATCTGAAACATGTGCTGCTGATCGGCTGTGGGGAACAGGCGCAGGCGTACTGCCGTGCGGTGCAGAACGACCGCACGCTGGGCTTCTGCGTGGACAGCTATCTTGCGCCGCGCGACTGCCTGCCGGGCATTGCCTATCGCGGTACATACGATGCGCTGGCACATGTGCTCGAGCATGCCGCACCGGATGAGGTGGTCATTGCACTGGAGGCAGACGAGTACCCGTATCTGCAGAGCATTATCGCGAGCAGTGAGAAAAACGGCGTGAAAATGTCGCTTATCCCGTTTTACAATAAGTATATGCCGTCGCGCCCGTCAATCGATGAGGTGGGAGACGTGTCGCTGGTCAACTTGCGTCATATTCCGCTGGATAATATCGGCAACGCGTTCCTGAAGCGGGCGGTGGATATTGTTGGCTCGCTGCTGCTGATCGTGTGCACATCGCCCATTATGCTGTTCGCAGCGCTTGGTGTTAAGTTGTCCTCGCCAGGCCCGATCCTGTTCAAGCAGGAACGTGTGGGATTGAATAAAAAGCCGTTTTATATGTACAAATTCCGCTCTATGCGAGTGAATGATAAACAAAATACCGGATGGAGTACCAACAGTGATCCGCGCAAGACCAAGTTCGGCTCATTCATCCGCAAGTTTTCGATCGATGAGCTACCACAGTTCTTCAACGTGCTGATGGGCGATATGAGTCTGGTCGGACCGCGGCCGGAACTGCCGTATTTTGTAAACCAGTTTAAGGAAAGCGTGCCGCTGTATATGGTCAAGCATCAGGTACGGCCGGGTATCACCGGCTGGGCGCAGGTGAACGGTTTCCGCGGTGATACGTCGATTCAAGGACGGATTGAGCATGATATTTACTATATTGAGAACTGGACACTGCTTTTTGACATAAAAATCCTGTTTATGACGGTGTTTAAATTCAGTAACAGCGAAACCATTGTCAAGTGAGCCGAGTGGGGGCACTTGCAATTATTTATAGTAACATAATGTCGCAAGAGGAGTGAGTATGCTTGCGCACATAAGATATTTTATGTTATACTATAGACACAAAATTTTTAAGACTGTGGCTCCCCTGCTTTTTTAATTGCGTTAATGATAAAGAAATGGGAAATTCCAGAGTTCTTGAATGGGAAAAAGACCTGTACGTTGTGTACAGGTCTTTTTGTTTGTATGGATTATTTGAGATGAAAGGTCATGCGTTTTTCAGGACTTGTGATTTTGCGTATCTTTCCAAGAGGATCGACTTCGCACTTATATAGTGAGCGAAGACTATAGAAAGGAATCGATGTACGAATATACTGTTTATCGAGTGTAGAGATCTCAAAGGTTTCACTCTTTATTTTGATATTGCCTCTAAGAAAATATCCATGATTGATATTAATAGTATCGTTGGAAGACACACTCTTCAGAGTTATTGTGTCCGGTATCTCAATATAAATCACATCATTGGAATAAAGAGAAAAGATAAAATTGGACTCTGCCATGAGCAACATTCGATTTGGATTTTTAGTTACTGTACGGAGTGGAAGTGTTGGCTGAAGTGTATCCTTGACATAGATAGGCACATAATAATATTCGTTGTTGGAAGTGCGGAATACATCGATTCGAATCATATCACCATGAGTGCCAATACCTCCTCGGGCAGATACAAAAGCACGAGGATGCTGGATGATAGGAACAGATTTGACTAAAGGACCAATATCACCGTTAGCTTTTGGCTTGTAAAAAGGTTCTGCAAAGGCTTCAGCAGCATTTCCGTTGTGTGCAATAAGTTGATTGCGTAAAGCAGAATATAGTAAACGATCACGTTCTGGTTGAAAATAGTCAGCGATTTCATTATTGGTATCCAATTTCAACTGAGTAAGCGCTCGTTTAGCTACAATCTCATTATCACGATGACGCATTAATGTATCGCGATGTGCAGCACCGCGTACTTTATGCTGTGACATATGTGAGAAACAGGGTGACTCTGGTGAACAGAGTGTCGAAAATTCCTTATGGAATGAAGGCCATGGTTGGAATAGGGATCCTTCGTCGTAGTCATCAGCGAAAAAAAGTCAGATAGTTGTTCACAGGTATGGGAATCGCTGAGTGCGGTGAGAATTGCTTGGCCGGCAGAGTCCATAGCAGGTGGAACTTGTTCAAACACGCGTGACAAACGCAAACCGATCGTACCGGTATTAACAGGCGTAACAGAAGAGAGTGTGTTATCTTGGGCAGATAATGTGCGCTGCAGAAAAAGGGCAAAACCGGTGAGTAGAGGGGAAGGATTGCTTAGTGAGCGCTGACGTTGATTGATGCTATCCTGCTCAGTCCATTGGGATACTAACAGATTTATACGGCATTTTCGATTGGAACGCTCGGATGCGCGGTTTCTGTAGCGAATATCACGGCCAAATGTAACACCTGGCAGATGATTGCGATTGGTAGAAGCAGAGCGTAATACCAAGACGAGATTATTATAACTATGATCAGAGCAATCGGAGTAAGGGATAATGTGGTCGACTGCTGTATCAGTTGGTGATAATGCTTGTGCAAAGGTAAGCATCGTACCGGTATACATACATGCGTGATTTTGCAGGGACCACAAAATGATTCGAGTACATTCGTCCTGCGTTATAGAACGTTGGAGAAAGTCGGATGCAGTCTGGAAAAGCGGTGCAAGCTTTTTATCTCGATTTTCCTGAATCCTTTTGTGTTTCTTACGGAGAGACAATGGCTTCCCCATTTCGTATGATGTGCTGATTCGAATGTGCGTAGGCATACCATATTCGCGGATTAATGCTTTGATAAGAACAATAGCTTGCGACAGTGTACGGTCAGTGGCAGGACGTGTGACGTGATAGAAATTTTTGAAATTTAATGTGGTTGAAGTGTTCGATACAGGATTGTCGGGATAACATTTATCGCGCGCTTCCTCCATATACATACCCTTTTCCATAAGTGGCACTATACGCCCTAACGCTTTGCGAGAGTAGCGCGCTCGCTGTACAAGATGGGCTTTGACCAACGCATCACACAGTTCTTTGGAGAAGTGGAATTCCTTTAACTGCTGCTTCCAATCTTTTCAGGAGTAGAGACGAAGAGAAGCAAAAGGTCCTCCCAATGTTTGTGCAGAATACCCTGTTCGTCCGGAAATTTCTTGGAAAGTGCAGAAAGCAATCTGCGACCGTGGGGTATGATCCAATTATTCATGGAGGCGCCGAATAGGGGATTTCATCAAGATATAATGTTAAGGGAGTTTGGGAATCTAGGTCTAGCACTTTATTGGTAGCCGCATAAAGCCGTGTAGGATTTTTAGTAGCGGCAGCACGGATTTGTCGCTTTTGTTCTTCAGTTTTTGCGATTGGCTGCGTGTGAGGTGGAATAGAATAAGGTGCGTTGACCATACACAAAAATCGAAACCGTTCTGCAAGAGGAGCAGCGTCAGGACAGCGTTCTCTTTGAGGTTCTAAGGGGCAGTAGATACCACCAAAACGTCGTTTATGGCTGGCATAAGGACTATTGGGTCCGGGGCCACTTATGATAAAGCGCTGACGACAGAGAATTTCAGTGTATTTCTGTTCAAAGACTTCAGTTGCAAATGGATTTCCTAAAATACGCTGTGTATGGAACAGCAATACTACTTCTTCGCGAATCATATCACGAGAGACACTGGTTATATGGTGAAAACAGACCGTTGGGGCGAAAACGAGAATCTCGATAGAAGAGTTCACCTACAGTACGATAGTTTTGCTCGTCCATACGTTGCTGATTCTTATGAATTGCCTTACGGGTTTTTGCACTATTGGAAAAAGATTCAGAGAGTTGTTCACCTGTTCCAGGTTGGAAACCTCGATGGTGAGCAATATGGTATAGCACACGAACCCATTCCTCGGCAGACAATTGACAATCCAAGCCTTCTGTGCGCAACTGCCACAAATAATCCACAGGCCTGTGGACAAGTGCGTTCATAGGAGGCAAACCAGTTTCACTGAATAATTTGCGCAGTTTGGCAAAGCGATATTTTGGGCGAGTGTAGCGTCGGCGAGCCAGTCGATACATGCGTCGTTCAGCACCGGGAGTAGAGCCATTGAAAGAACTTTCGGCGATAGGAAAGAAGCGCACACCTATACGTTCAAGGTGTTCAGCAGGGTCTTCTTCATTCTCACGAATTGCGGCCCAACCGATTTTATCATTGTCCAGATATAAACCAATTCGATAATTTATAGAAAATTCTCCTATAATACAAAGATATCCCGACATAAGGCCGGGATAGAGCTTTGTGGTGCCAAACCTGAGTGTGGCAACGCTGCTTTTTAATTGCGTTATAAAGCATATTCGGTATAAGCGGAAACAGGAAAATTTGCAATAGAAAAATTTGCAATATCAGTTGCTATGGAAGGAAGGGATACCTTATTATTATATAATGGTGTTTGCTCTGCGGGGAAAAGTGTAACGCACCTAAATGTAACATTACAGGTAATGTTACATTCATGTTACGGATGATGAACTGCGCTTGACCCCTGTGTTTGGCTATGGTAATATACTTAACGACGAGTGAGAACTCGTACAAAAATTTTTAAGGAGGAAAACCCCTATGAAGAATCTCAAAAAGGTTCTCGCACTGGTGCTGGCGTTTGCTTGTGCATTCACCATGTTCGCTCGTGCGGCGTTCACGGATCAGGCCGACATCAAGGTTGACTCTGATGTAGTGGACACTCTGGTATCGCTGGGCGTAATCGAAGGTTTCGAAGACGGCTCCTTCCAGCCGAACGGTACTGTAACCCGTGCTCAGATGGCAAAGATGATTTACGTTCTGCGCACCGGTAACTCTGACGCTTCTGCGTACAACGACGACAAGACTTCCTTCACCGACATTGGCTCCCACTGGGCTCGCGGCTACATCAAGTACTGCCAGTCTCTGGGCATCATTGCTGGTAAGTCTAACACCATCTTTGCTCCGAATGCGTCTGTAACCGCACAGGAAGCTGCTAAGATGCTGCTCGTAACCCTGGGTTACGATCCGGCTAAAGGCAGGTCTGGTAGGCGTTAACTGGGCTTCCAAGACCAACGCACTGGCTGACGAGAACGGTCTGCTGGATGATGTTAACACTTCCTTCACCGGTCCGTGCCCGCGTCAGTACGCTGCACAGCTGATCTACAATGCTATCGATGCTCCTACTGTTGTATGGCGTGACGATGCTTACACCACCAACAACTATGGCAACGGTGACAACCCGACTATCGGCGAGAAGTACATGGGTCTGCACTCTGTTGAAGGTATCTGACCTACTTCCAGAAGGAAGACGGCAAGACCACCTACAACGCTACCGTTGAGAATATCACCAAGAAGGACGGCACCGCTCTGTCCGGCAAAGAATATCATCGGCGAGCAGAACTTCACCAAGATTGCAAAGGACTACTACTCTCTGAAGAATCAGAAGGTTAAGGTTCTTTACAAAGGAGACCGACAAGGTTTACGGCGTATTCGCTCTGACCGACTCCAACACTGTTATCTCCGGTATGCTCGGCGATTTCGGCGAGGACGGCGGCAAGCTGAAGTACGACGGCAAGAAGTACTCTCTGGCTAACAAGAGCAATGTATATCTGAACAACAACGATGTAACCGGTTCTTACAACGTTGCAACCTACGCTGATGCTGCAAAGGGCATCACCAAGGCTTACGACGCAACCGCAATCTCCAACAACGACAGCGCTAAGATTAGCCGCCTGGATATTGCTGCTTTCGCAGTAGCTCAGGTTACTTATGTTGGCTCTGACTACATCAATGTTTCCTACAAGGCAAACAACGGCGTAAACGGCAACCCGACTTTCGCTACCAAGCTGGAGTCTGACGACGTTACCTACCCGTCCGACATCAAGAAGGATGACTACGTTGCAGTTACCGCAGGCGTTAACACCGCTGACGGCAACGTTGGTGTAACCAAGCTGGACGTTGTTACCGGCAAGATCACCACCACCAAGAAGAACTCTACCGAGGATGGCTACAAGATCACCATCGACGGCACCACCTACGAGAAGGCTGGCGTTCCGGATAACGATGCTAAGGATCTCAAGCTGAACTCCACTGTTGCTATCGTTGTCAAGGGCGGCTACTTCCTGTACGTTGACGACGCTAACGCAGAGGCTAAGGACATCGGCATGATGACCGAGCTGTACAAGGAAGGCAACCGTTACGTTGCTACCGTAATCAAGGCTGATGGTTCTTCTCAGAAGATGACCCTGAAGAAGACTGACGGTTACAATGGTACTGCTGCAACTGACAAGAACACCTTCGACAGCGCAGTTAAGGGCGGCAAGGTTTCTCCGGTACTCGTTTCCTACAGCAAGTCTGGCGACGACTACAAGGTTAAGGTTCTGTCCAACACGGAGAAGGCTGGCTACGATGTATTCGATACCCAGACTGGTAACTCTGTTGACAACAAGCGTTTTGTCAAGACTACTAAGGGCAAGGCTGTTTCTGCTATCGATGACAACGCAACTGTATTCGTACGTTACAAGACCGACTCCTACAAGATTGTTACCGGTAAGGATCTGAAGAACTGGAAGGACACTGTCAAGTTTGACTCTGTTGTTCTGGCTGACGCATCCAACAGCGTTAACTACGCTAAGGTTGTTATGGCTGATCTGAAGGATGACAGCATGGCAGGCGGCTCTGACGTTAACTACGGTTACGTTTACACCGTTGAGTCTGGCTCCAACACCGACGAGGACGAGTACAAGGTAATCTACGCTTGGAACGGCTCTGAGACCGTTGAGCTGTGGAGCGATGATCTGACTCAGAACATCTCCACCGGCAACGTAGTTGAGTACTCCATCGACGGCACTGTTGAGACCGCTAACGGCTCCAAGACCGAAGTTACTATCGACCACATCTACGGCAAGAACAACACCAACAGCTGGACTAAGGCTGCTGTTCTGGGTGGCGACTACGGCACCGACAAGAATGGTACCGCTTACGTCTACGCAACCACCGCTGATGTTGTTGCTAAGAACGTAGATACCACCGCTATCAAGCTGGACAACGACGATGATGCTATATCATCCTGTTCGTTGATACCTCTGACGACGGCAAGAAGGACACTGGTCTGGCTCTGTCCGAGAACATGGACCTTGCTGATTTCGCTCAGGACAACGGCACCGGCTACAAGGTAAACGCTGTATTCTTCAAGACCCTTGACGATAACAACAAGGAGACTGGCAAAGAACATCATCGTTATCGATACCACCGGCGAGCTGGATAACTCCATCGCAAGTAATCTTACGACTAAAAAGTCTTTCGGATTGCTAAACTAAATAGTGAAAACCTGAGGATTTCCTCAGGGTTTTCCTGCTCCCGATTTCTCAGGAGCTTTCCTCAATAAAGCAAACGAACTTACCACTTGGTGTAGTCGTTGTTTACATCAACAACCAGAACAGTGATCTGATCCTCGCCGTTCTCAGGTAAACTGCAACGTTTACAACATTCTTATCGGTGCTGCCGTTGTAAGCGTTAGCCTGACGGATCGCCGCTGCCTACGCCTTCGCCAGCCTCCAGAATCAACATACAGAACTACAGTGTCCTTAGAGTCGATCTTGGACTTGTCGGAAACAACGGATACGCCGTTCAGAACGATGTCGCCGGTGCCTTCGTCGTACTTCTCAACCTTTGCGGTGCCGAATGCAGACTTGCCAGAAACGGTCTCGCACTTGTCGATATCAACGGTATCCTCGCCGTCAGCGGAGTACTCGAATACATCGCCAGCCTTCAGAGTAACATCGGTGCCTTCGTACTTGTAAACCTTCTCCGCGGTACCGTTCCATGCCTTTACATAGGTGTAGGTGGTGCCACTGGTCTTGCCCGTGTAGGAAGAATCCAGAGCTACTGCGTAGGTCGTGTCCAGAAGAACCAGAGGTCTTATTGGTGCCAAAGTCAACAACTGCAGCCTGAGCATATACGTTGCTGTTGGATACATCGGCAACAGCCTTGATGTCAACCTTCTTATTCTTCACATCCCAGTTGGAAGCGGTCTTGCCGGATACAACCTTGAAGGACGGATCGTCATTCTTTGCACCTGCGTCTGACGAACGAATACAATACCGGTGGACTCGAAGTACAGCTTGGAGAGCGTGGTGTCAGAGCTGGTGCTGTAAACAGTACCGGTAGCGCTACCATCAATCGTAGCTGCACCCATATCTACATACTGATCGTAACCAGCAGTATCTGCCTTGGAAATCTCGGTCAGGGTGTAAACATCCTTGGATACATCATAGGTAACCAGAACCGGCTTATCCGAAATTTTCAGAGAAATAGCAGTCGGGTGCTTGGTGCTGTCGTCTTCCCAGTACTTCTTGATCTCAACAACCTTATCAGTGCCATCAGCAAAAATCAGGCGAGCCTCATACTTGGAGGATACTGCAGCATTGGTAGAACCAGCCTCAACCATCAGAGCGATATCGGAAGCTGCGGTGGTAACCTTATCAATCTCGTAGATGTAGCCGTTAACCAGCATCAGCTTTACAGAAGAACCAAGCTTCAGCGCGCTGTCACCAGTCTTAGCAACATTAGTGAGTACCAGTTGTCGCCGATCTGAACCTTTTGATCTTGCCGGTAGAATTGGTCTTGGTAGAATCGATCTTGCCCTCAACTACCTCAGCCTTCTCAATCAGGCCCTTCTTATCAGCGTAGTTGCCCTTATCGGAAACAACAACGTAGTCGTCCTTCTTGATGTCAGAGTAGTAGTTAAAGTCATCTTCGTCGCACTTGCCAGACTTGTTCAGGGTTACATAGTCCTTGCCTACGTAGGTAACCTTCTCAACCTTGTAAGTGGTAACATTCAGGATAGAGTAATCAGAGGAACCATCGGTAGCGAGCAGCTCAACCTTGGAGCCCTTCTCGTAGGTGGTGTTGCCTTCTGCATTGGTAGCTACCCAAGTAGCGATATCAGCGCCGGTCTGGTAAGTGCCGTTAACGTAAACAGCGGTCTTGCCAGAAGCAGCCAGATCGTACTTAGTGCCGTCCAACTTTACCTTGCGGTCAGCTGCTACACCGTCCAGCTTCAGATCAGCCAGAACACCGGTGTTAGAGGTGTTATCGGAAGTAGCAAATACGCCGTAAACGTCATC